>Ga0209006_10001624_pt1 | contig 20425 bp, 26 predicted proteins | sample JacPin_JW_Ref_O2_FD_188567 | JGI IMG/M metagenome (GOLD analysis project Ga0209006, IMG submission 188567) | Forest soil microbial communities from Algoma, Ontario, Canada - Jack Pine, Ontario site 1_JW_Ref_O2 (SPAdes) (version 2) | ecosystem: Environmental > Terrestrial > Soil > Boreal...
CTCCATCTACTTTGATAATGAGGAACTTGAATTATACTTGGGACGCTTGGAAAAGACAGAGGGAGCGGAAGCTATTCGCTTGCGATGGTATGGTGACACTGACGTCAAAACTGTCGGTGTATTTCAATCTTCAATGCAATAGTATAAGATCTCATCACCTCACAGATATTTGTTGAACGCAAAACGCACCGAGAGGACTGGACCGGGGAAAAATCAGTCAAGGCGCGTTTCCCCATTAAAGAGCATCTTGTCAACGCATTTTTACGAGGAGAGCACACCATGGACGCAGAGTTTCAACAACTTGTTAACAAAGGGAAAAAATCTCAGCAAGAAGTTGATTCCATGATACAGCTGGCGAATGAAGTCCAGTATTCCATCTTGACCAGAAAATTGCGACCTGGTGAGTGACCCTGCCCCGAATGTTGAACGTGGTTTGATTGTTGGTGAAGTCGTGAGAACCTTTTACAACCGCACGGCCTTTCAACTGCCAGGAGATGCGAGAGTACGCATATCATTAGATACAGAGCTCACGATGATCCGCGAAGACAACTGGGATGGTCAGATTCGTGCCGGCGATGATTGGCGCAGAACCGACATCGGCATTGACTTCCCTTTCGACAAGATTTCCCCAGGAGACAAGGAGTTGTTCAAGTAGGCCGCTTATTTTACATAATACGCAGGCTGACTATGCTGGAGGTACGGGGTTTTGGAAGTAAAACTGCAGACACAACTCGGGCAGGAGCCGCCAAAATGGGTGACAGATCTTGTTCAGTCGCATTTGGTTGAAGCCGTACCTAAATTCAGGTAAGCTAATGGTCCAGTCCTTCAGTTAACATACTGACATTTTCCCGCGCAGCAAATTCATTCACGGGTGCTCTACCCTATTGCCAAACAGAGTTGATCTGGTACCCTTTTGGCTCCCTCAGAGTAAGGCCCCAAATCTTTCATTGTGATTTGCCCTACTAATTGTGACTAGTGGACACGGATATTCTCAAGCCAAATACCGGCTATGTCTCTGTTGAGCGACCGTCGCAAGTCTCGTCTTCAAAAGGTAGTTCAGAGCCTCCTACCACAGGAGTCATCACGCCAGATAATGAGCAACCAACTCCATACATCGAGCCCGTTTCGGAAGACGAGGAAGAAGAAGTTATGGATATAGGCCCAGCCAGAGATGAAGAGAAGCGAACTGGATTGACTAGTGAAGAATTTGCAGAGGCGATTGCATTCAGAGAAAAGATATTGAAGGAACGGGATGCCACTAACTGGTCTAATCAAGAAATGAAGCACAAGAAAGACAGCAAAACTGTACAGGATGATGAATCGGATGTGGAAGGGGATGAGCGGACACCATTGTCGAACACCAAGTCTCCGAGCAAGGTAAACACGAAGCCTAGAACGCTTTCAATCGATCCCCTGGCGCCGTCGTCTGCCTTCGACCAAACATTGAGAGAGCGCTTGCGTGGCGCCCAGAAAGGCGAGGAAGGAAAATACGGCTTCCCGGGAAGTACTGTTGATGAGAGTATTGATGAGAACGGACAGGCGGAGGAAACTGGTTCCACAAGCGCTGGACCCCCGGGCGACGACCGTATACTTGTCCAGGAATGGACTGCTCCCGCAGGAAAGCGAATCGCGGTCCCTGTGCGCATCGAACCCAAGGTATATTTTGCTGCAGAGCGGACGTTCTTGGTGAGTTCTTGTTGTTTGGAGGCTGCCATGGAGCTCACTACCGTTTCTCTTCAGAAATGGCTCAACACGGCAGTCATCATCGGAACAGTTGCCACCACGTTACTCAACTTCATCCCCCCAAACGATTCTACCGGTCTGATCAGTGCAGCCTTCTTTACATTTTCTGCACTCCTCACCGTCGCATACTCCGGAATAGTTTTCGTGTACCGAACGTACCGTCTTAGGGACCGAAGCGCTGAAGGGTTCTACTATGACAAATACGGACCGACAATTCTTTGCGTGGCGTTACTTCTGGCGTTGGGGACCAACATGGGCTTGCGAGTATCTGAAATGATCGACCATGCGTAACTGGAGAGCCTGGTGGAAGACCTCTTCCGGTAAAATTCATTGTCACTTATGGATGAAACACTTTTTTGGGATGGAGTGAAACTATGTAGGATGGATGTTGTAGGTTGTCGTCGGAATTGAATCGCTCAGACTGTTGCACCCATTGAAGGAAGTGTCACCCACTTGAGCCCTGCAAATGTCAATGTCTCACGCAGTGCCCATAGATGATCGATGATCTTTACATCCTGATTATTCTGCACCGCCCAAGCGCAGGCGCATTGCAATTTTCCCAATTTCAGAGGACATCCCTATCTATATGTCACAAAAATAGTCTCGAGATTGAATCATACTGCTGATGGCGGCTTTACATTACTTAGGGGTATTACGCCTTACCTTCATCAGACTTCTTTCAACGATCAGTTCTAGTGTTAACCAAGTTCTGAAACCGCTTTGGATACATTGTGGTTCACTTGTGCTATTTTCCGAATATCGGGTTAGCATTGCTTTCGGGCGCCGAGTATATATATGTATTTGATATTGAATTTTCCAAGGCACCCATATACGCCCAACATTTGATCGTGATGTTAAATGAATCATGAATAGATATGGAGTGCGAAACTGTTGGTTTAAGGATGAAGCAGAGCGCTTGGGGGGAATGTAAGCGCACAGCCTTTGGAGTCAGGAATGCAACCGACAGTTGCCCAGAATGACATTTATTATTTTAGGACCGCGCCCATATCCAGAATAGGAAAGGGCCCAGACACATAAACAGCGCGCGGCCATCATGTGACCTCAATCACAGTTCTGATTGGTCAATGGAAAAAGCGCCGATTCCCGGTCGCATCGGTATATAGCAACGATCTCTCCTCAACAATATCCATTTCTTCCCTTTTCTCCTCTTCCACTTCACTTCCACCCCCCCCCTCAACTTCAATCCACAAAATACCTCACAGAAAAAAGGGAAGATTTCCTTTTTGTTATTCGAAAATACTATAATACCCTATGTTCAGAAACACTACTTTCCAAATCCCAAACACGAAGAACTAAACAAGAGAAAAAGATAAGGCTAGGTATCAATCCCATTAACATAATTCTTTGGTATATCGTGGTTCTTTGACCCGTAATTCTTTCAAGAGTTTTTCTCTTCGTCATACAAGCAACAGGTTTAGATGAGGACCCCGCATGGTTTCTCGCCAATCGACGACGCCGCCTTGACTGTCCCGTTTTTGCCATACTGCCTCCATAGCGGCGCACGTTAACATCAGATTGCCTACAGTTTGATCCTGCACTTGCAATCTGGCTTTGAGCATCTCCCGCCGTACAGGATCGTCCGTCATACAGCCCGCGAGACATATCGGAAACACCAATGAACCATCGACCTCCGACGGTGACGACTGCTCAAACAATTCTATGATTTTGCCTACAGAATCGCTGGTTTCCGGTACGCCTGTAGACACAGTCAACATCTGCCCCTGGACAACAGAATGTAAGTTCGCACGCACCTGGATAATTATCACTCAAGACGGTATGGAGGTACAACAAAGCTGCCTCCCGGAAGATGTTCGCAGCCAACCGACGCAACTTCTCATCTGGGAATGTCAGTACTGCGTGGCCAGCGTCGCTGACATGCGTGGGCGTCAAACTTGGATGCAGTGGCACTTGATCGACCTCCGTGTAGCTAGCAGGGTCTACGCTGTGCTGTCGAAGCCTTTTCTCGATCTCGTCTCCACGTCGCACTAATTCACGAACACTCAGCGACCTGTTGCGTACTTCAGCATCTTTCCAATGTGCCAACGCAGACACTTCGGCGATCGCAAGCATGACGTCGTCTGGACACCCAGATAGGCTCTCCATCCGTAAGTCCACGCTATCGTCTCTCAGATCCGACCCCGCCCAGTAGCTGCCGCTTCCTCTGCCACCGCTTCCAGTGGCGAGTAAGCGTCGGTAAAGGGCAAGAAATTGGGGTGGGCGCATCAAGGTAAGACTCGAGAAAATATCCAACCACTTAGTAAATACCGTGAGTGATCTCCAAGGAGATAGTCTCTGAAAGGGACGTACCATTGTTATCTTCAATGCACATCGGCCCGCGACGCTCATATTGAGCAGAGCCGTTCGTGGATTTTCATCACCGGAGAGACCGGTCTGCCCGAGCCAATCCAGGGCGACGGCCAGGACACCGCGCCAGTCCGCAATTCCCCCAGAAAACAAGGAATAGGTAACGAGATGCAACGCCGCAATTGCGTCGTTCTCGCTATAACATCCTCGTTGATTGGCATGGATCAGTTGATAGTATGCCTCATCGTAGAAAAACTTGGGGATGGAATTGTTGGGATTGGCGTCAGGGGTCTCAAGCCCCTGTGCGATACGCATGCGTTTGGAATGTAGCGCCGCCAACGCACAGACGGCGTTGGTGACCGCTCCGTGTGGGTCCTGCAATATCATCTAGGATGGGCCAGGTCAGTATGCTAGCTTGGGGACAGGGGATGGGGACTCACGGAATAGGTAACGTTGGTGATGGCATGTCCAGCAAAGATATATTGCAACCTTCGTACGTGTTCAAAGTAGTAAACCACATATTCTCCTTGAAGTGTACTTTGACCAACTGGTACAAATCCATGTCCCGGGGATGGTACCGGCATGTCAAGCAGGAACTGGTGTGGGTTGGTGGGAGCTGTGTGCGGTTTTTGGGTCTCGGCCTGGGAGAAATAGTGAAACCGGTCATTGAGGTTATTGATTGGCACTGTCGAAGACGGGGGATAAGGGAATATGGGTGAATGGAGATTATTGATGTCTGGATCAGTGAATGTTGGCATTTGCGGACGTTGAAAACCAGGATTGGATCCACCTATGTATTTGAGTCAAAAAACAAATACTGACACAAACGGTGGAAGACTTACTGGTCCTTTCTGAGGTGATTATGTTGTGCATGCTGGAGGCAGGACCGTCTGGGTTTATCCCCGGGTCGATGTAATCATAAAAGCGAACACGGGACGGGTCCAACTCAAATTGGGATGGGGGTAATATCGACGAACCTGGGACAGGTAAAGTCGGGGCGTACTGTTTTCGGGGAGACCTTGACGGCCTGGGGACCGTTGAGGGGGGTGTTGGAGGTGTATGCATGACTGTTATCTGCCTGCGAGGTAGTCCGTGGATGAGTCCTGCACGGGTTAATTGCGCTTTGATCCTTGCTTTATAATCTGCGACGGCTTGTTTATCCTATACCAGTGCGTAAGCATCTATCACTGCCATAAATATATATAAAAGCCAGTGACGCACTCGCATCCAATCAGGTCGTTTGGACCCCCAACCTAGACAATCGATTTTGAGGCGAATGCAAGTGTGGCAAGAATTGCCTTGACGTTGTTCGTCACATTTCTGCGTTGGCAAGGAGTCAGTATGAATCGTAACGTATCCTATGTACAGTATATACTTTTCTTCGTATGCGACATGTCCTGTAGAAGAGAGTTGAGAGATGAGAGAAAGAAAGAAAAAATAAAACAAGAGACATACCAACAACCTCCTTTGCTAGCAGGTTGAGAGCGGGGGAGATCTATAGCGAGCCTGTTGGGAGGGGAGCTTTGTTGGGGTTCTGTTGAGGGAGGTCTGGCCATCGAGATAGGTGTGAGAGGAGTTTGAAGAGATGAAGAAGAAGTGGATGATAGGTGTTCAGATGAAGTTGATGGACTAGGGCACGGAGGGGAATAAGGTGATGAGAAAGCCATACGAATAGTATTCCTGATAAGGTGGCTGAGTCAGTTTTAGTACTTAGCGGGAGTCATAGAGGTATGATGTCGGTTGGCTAGAGAAAGTGAGAAGGATAGAGGAAAATGGACGAGAATGTGGGGGGAAATGGGAAAGTACACAGCACAACACAAATCGTTGAGATGAGCATAAATCCATTTTGGAATTTTTGTCAGATAATCGACTGGCTGGAAGCGAACGGTTGATCGGCGAGTTTATCCTTATTTGGTCAACCCACCTTCGGCTCAAAAAGACCTGCGATAGCCTTTGGGCGGTACAATATTTATTTATTTTGACAAATAAGTCACTCAGCGGAATACTACTGCCTCCGCTCGTTGCTAATCCACTTCACATGCTCGTTTCAGCAGACTATTTTGGTAAAACAGCCACCGTGACCGATTAGGCGAGATCACATAAGCTACCGTCTTCCTCGCCCTTCTTTCTTCTCCCCTTCCATTCGATTTGCTGTGCCTCGCAAGTAACTGTACCTGACCGGGAACCCACAGCTTCTTGGCAGTGCAGTGCGGGATCCTGACAACTTAATCTGACTCTCACAATAATAATTGTCATTCCTTACCTTGCGGTTGCATCTTTTAGGTAGAAAACATAGAAACATATTGTACGCTAGCCTATTCCAGAAAAGGAGATATCAATACCTCGTACACTTGGCAACCCGGAATTATTGATACTCAAACAAGCAACAGTCCAGACTTGTTCAACTCTTCCCGCCATGGAACGGGATCCTCCGTGTTCCCTCTCTTCTCCCGCTTTAACCAAATGTCTTCCATTAACCTTTTCACCGCTGCGCAATTCCCCACCGCTTCCTGATTATCTTGTTCGATCAATCGACTCTTGAGATAGTCTCGCTGCCCTTGGTCATCCGTTAAGCACCCACAAAGGAAGATACTTAGTACCACACTCCGCACAACTGATCGAGATGCTCCATGCATCTGCATCTGCGGCACCGTGTGCGGCACTCTCTGCAAGTGCAAGATGGTTTCCCTCACCCCTTCCTTGATTTCAGGGCACTCAGGGTAGCCCCCGGACAGAATCGAATGGAGATATACTCGGGTTGACGATCGGAAGATTTCTGACGTATATTGCCGTTGCAATTTGAGGTTGTTGTCGTATACTTCCTCCGGACCCATCCTCGGCAATAAATGTTTTTCGATTTTTCTTCCCCTCTCATATAATTGCGGAGTACTGGGGCGTCCCATGCGTTGGCATGAGTCCTTCCAATACGCGAGCTCGGACACCTCCGCCATCGCCCAGACAACGCGGTTCTCGCATCCCATTACGTCCAACATCGACAGTCGTGGGTCCAACGGCGCCAAAGGGTTGTCGATGAAGGCAGTATCCGGGCTGAACAATGACCTGAACTGTTCCATAAAGAGAGGCGGCTCGCAGCGTGTCACAGACGCGATGACGTCAAACCACATAGTCGTCTTCAGAATGAACCGGAGTTGCTCGTCGCAACTGAGAAGCATTTCTGCTGGCGACCTGTAGAGACTCAACTGATATGTGCAAAACGTATGCGCCACATTGAGCCAACGCCACCACTCTCCGTCGCCGCCAACAAAAAGGAAGGTTGACACGGTGTGTAACGCTGCCATCGCGTGATTGGCGGTGTGGGTGGTCTTCTTGAGAATATGATCGATTGTTGAAAACCGACGCCCAACTTCGTTAGACAGGTCGGACAGCTTGTTGTTGGAGAGTTGATGGACACGCGAGAGCAGGCAGACAGCATTGCGAAGATCGTTGTCGGAATTTGTGGTGATAAACAGTGTTCTCTGCATCGCAGTGTCAACGAGGAGATATTGAAGCTCGACCACTTTTTGCCCATAATACTGGATTAAATCATCATCCTGACGGCGGGGAGAGAAGGTTTGTGGAAAGTTCATATATTGTTGAGGTGTTGTGTCCAATAATTCCTCGTCAAAAAACATCATGCTGTACGATTCGGGAAGTGAACTCCTGAATAGGTCATGTTGCCCTGCCAACAAAGGAGGGTATTGAGTACGATACATGGCATTACAACATATCATATGAGTACAGCGTCTTACATGAGGTAGGGACTATGCTATTAGACGAGGGTGTAAGAGGAACCGGGAATACATCGGAGTATGGTTGCACCGGAGGTGAGCCATAGGGTGAATCAGGGCCCCATTCTTGAGCTTTATCAGAAAAAAAGAAACGAGTAACCATGTTATTACTTCCAGCTCATCAAGCGACGGGAAGGTACACACTGGGTGGGTTTGTGTCCGGAAACCAGCGTTCACCGCGCACGGCAGACACCACTGGTTGTGAGAACGTATCCTCAGGGATGGTGAGGGTGGGCGTAGGTGGACTGGTAGACGAATCACTGCTATAATCGTCGACGACGCGCAGGCGAAGATAGTCTTGGTCCGAATTGCGTGAGCCTGTTGCTGCATGCCCTTTGATCATGCCATGTGAGCCGAGAAAAGTCTTGATCTTCTCAAGCATGGCCGCTACATTACGATTGTCCTAACCAAAAGTGCGTCATGGTCAGCCTAAGCTTGATCACAGAGAATGAATGCCTCACCCTCAAATATTCGGGACGCTTCGAGCCAAAACCAAGACATTCCAACTTAAGGCGGACACACGTCTCGCATTGTAAGTTGGCGTTTTTTATCTCATCGCATTTCTAGAATGACGCCACATTAAACAGATTAGCGGCGGTTGGACGTATGATCGGCGCGAGAGACGCTGACCTTTCGACGGATTCGGCACGTGTAACAACCGGATTTGGCTCGATTTCCTCCCCTGGTCTTCGGCGTTCCGGATTTCTTGGGGGACGATTTCGGTATGGGTGGCATAGAATGGATCGAAGATAATGTACAAGTTGGGTGTGTTTGATATGATAAGAACGTGAGAGGGATTGTTATGCAAAAAGGTAGGCAAGAAATACAGTGGTGGTAGGGAAAGAAGGAAGGAGGGAAAGCACAGGTCTCCGACCTACCATCTATGCACTGTATATGTATGACGAGGATGCAGCTGGATTAGGACACGAATCGGACCCCGAGCACTAGGGATGTCATCTTGTGTGGGAATGCCCACAAACATGGGCCCGCAGTTAAGCGCCCAAGCCTCGTGGGCCAATTTGTGAAAGTATATAGGAGATACGTACAGCAATATTGATTGAGATGGGGTATTGTGACGATACCTATCTCCCGCTGTACCCTCTTTTTCCTGGGACACCTACGAAAAGAAGACGATCGTTGGTGATTTCTGTTTCTGGGCATACTCCAGAAAGGGCTCGATGGACAGCCATGGGTGGCGGTCCATTCAGTCTTCGCATCGAAGCTTGTATAAGTTTAGCACTGTGATCCTCTCACGTATGGCAGGGACCTGGACCTCTAATGGCAGTGAGAGTACTGGTATCAAGAGATGTTACCGACCCATTGTGGGAAATCTGGCAGCTGACACAAAGTCCGGTTCGGTCGGCTGGTTCTGGGCTCAGTTAAATACAAGGCCCATAGCATGAAATATAACTAAGTCAGGGTAACGTTTACTGTTGAAAGGAATAGACGGGTAAAGCTCAAAGTATGCAGTAATCCCTATACATAACCCACTTCCATATAATCAGAGACAACAATGAGAATGACGAGACATGCAATGACGGATCTAAAGGGTGGGCCTGCCAAGTCGATTGCCGTCACCGTCGTCGGCATTAACGCTCCTTCGTCTTGCTTTGCCTTTGAGTCCTCCAGAACTGCTTGGTGCGATATCGGGACTGGTCGTGGAAGTCGATTCCCCAGGTACCACTCCAGCACCCGTTCGTCGTGCAATAAGGGCTCGAACTGCCCCAAGCCATCTAATTTCTTCCTCCTCGCTAGGCGCACACAATAATAATGTTCTTTTTGTTGTTACAATCTTGAATGAATGAGTCCTGTGTGCGTCATCTGCGTCATCAGCCGTGGACGGATGCGGTGGGGAAGATGCAGCTGAAGCCGATATCAGCGTTGGATTGTATCGGTTTGTGGGAAGGTCATACTCCAGGGCGTCGAGGATCTCAGAGAATGGGAATGTACGGTGGGGTTTCGTATCCTGAAAGCAAATATTAACAGTTGTTAATGAGTGATAACGGTGCTAGTACAGACATCGAGGCTTACCATGTGGCTGCCGAAATACACCAGTTTTTCGCTCGTCAAAGTGAACCATCGCTTGCGCCAATTTCTCCGTTTTGAGCCACATTTCATAAGGTACCCAGAGACTATGGTTTTTGCTGGATCAACAGCGGTGGTGACACATGGTTTGGTAGGTGACGAGGAGATGTCACGATTGTGGGGAGAAATCGTAATTGTGTTAGCAGTGGGTTCATCAGAGTCGGAAGACGTGACGTTTTGGATATAAGTAGGATGGGTGCCTGGTGGGGAAGGTGTAAGAGGTACAGAATTTGACCGCGATCTGGAATTTGGGATGGGGATTGGACCAGCGATCGAGTTCTGGGTGGATGTCGCCATCAAGGCGTGTCGAGCATCCTCAAGGGCGTTGACCCACTCCTGCACCTCAACCTGAGAATTGGCCTGGAGATAAAATGTTCGAACAGGAGAAACGAGTCCGAACGTGTTCTCGTGCTTCTTGAGGTTCACTTTCGTGCACGAATGCACTTCCGAGAGGTCTAGGAGCCGCAGCAGTTGGTACTCGGCGGAAGTTTTGTAGTACGCCAAGTGAGCTGGCCGCAACACGAACCACCGCTTCTTCCAGTTCTATTTGTGACATATAACCAATGAACTACACGATTGAGTGATCAACCTACCTTGCGTCGTTCGCCCTTCTTCCACAAATATCCTGCTTTGATTACACCTTCGTCCAGGGAGCCACGCGCCTTGGCTTGAATGTCTGTGGTCTCCCATCCCGCCTCGACATCATCCTCAGAATCTTCTCCACTTCCGGTGCGGAGTTCTGCAATAGATGACAGGGGCGGTAGTGCAGTGCCACTGAGAAGTCCACCGGTTTGCCCCGAGTGATGAGCAGACGAAATACTTGGTGTCAATGCTGCATCCGATTCAGACTCTGTGCCTGACAGGGGAATTGTAGGAACTACAATTGACTTGATTTAATAGATGTCAAGTCAGTGATTTGTGGTCTCGCTCGAGTTGAAGTACCGCGTCCGCCTGACCTTTGTTTCTTTTGACTTAAACGCGGAATGGACGGATAATTTCCGTTGAATCTCTTGCGGCGATGGGGGTTCCGCAGATGGTGACATATTGGGACTGCTTGGGACTGCCTTTGAAGGTGGAGTGCGCTCCAGCTGTCTATCGCACTGTGCAAGTGTGTTACAATCCTGTCACGGCTGTGACTAGTTGACTCGTGACCTCGACCTTCAACAGCGTTGCTGCCATTATTGTGATGCCTATGATTGTGATTCCTTGATATAGCGTAGCTGACCGGTGATACCGCCTGGATCATCGGCCAATTTCGACCCGTTTTCTAAGCTTTGGACGATTACTGTAATATTAAGATTCTTTTGTTCCCTCATCTGCCAGAACTGCCTTCGTTTCGGTGTTTGGTTTTCAGTTTAAGGCAATGACGTTTTTGTGAATATTGTAAGACCCCATTTATGAGACCACCTTGACTGTTGACAAGCTCAGTTGAAATGAATCACATAGCTCACAGCCATGATAATGAATCGATAATGATTGGCAACACACACGTCAACAAACTCAACAGCCATAACTTGACCAAAATCAGTCATGTCCACCGAAGAAGAATTCAATGAAGTTGTCCAGAAGATCAACAACCTCCCAAAGGAAGGTCCTCAGCTTTCAGATGATGAGAGACTAGAGGTTGGTAGTCCGTCCCAGCCTATCTGCTCCAGTAGCGACTCACGTGTTTTCGCAGTTTTACAGCTATTATAAACAAGGTCGGTTTCGATAGAGATCTGAGGATACTCAATCATGCTGAATGTATCCCTAAAAAGCGACCATCGGTCCTAACAATACTGACCGACCTGGTATGTTTGATTTCGTTGGGCGAAAAAAATGGTGAGATTGCCATATGGGAAAACGTAGCCATGCTGATTGCTTGCCAGGGGTGTTTGGAAAGATCTTGGAGATATGAGCGTTGAGGAGGCTCGTGCGGCGTATGTTAAATTGTTTTATGTGAGTGCATCAATATAATGTCCTGATGAAAGTTCACTTGGCGCAGGAGAAGCAACCAAAGGAGTAGAATTACATATCAACACATGTTATACCAAGATGGCTTGGGATAGACATACCCAGTAACACGAATGTCCTTCTTGTGATGATCAAGTGCCCGGGACTCAGGAACCAGTAATGTATATTCGGTTCACCGCTGGTGATCCCCCGCAAACCGTTGCATTTTCAAACGAATATTGGTACCAGGAACGAGGACCGCAGTGTCCGAGGTCTGTGACATGACATTCTCTTTAACCCTGCTTGCAGTTCGCTTCCCGGGATTGTATTTTAACAAAGTGGTATGTCGCCGATCGGTCACAAGATCTCTCGCACTGCAATGACCAAAAACAAATGCCTGTTTACCCTTTACAGTTGCCCTTTACACAGCATGGCCCTGGAACGTGCCTTCTATCGGAGAAAACAAATAACTTGCCGTAGGTCTATTAGTATCACCTGTGCTGCGCTGCTTTTCCGCAGCATGAATCCACCAGTTCTTAAACACCTCTACCGGACGGCTTTTATGGGTCGACATGAATTAATTTGGCTGCATCCCTACACGCACAGATATCCATCCTTTCGTTCTCGGCTAATCACGTTCCATTTCACTAGAGGATCATGATTTTCGTTCATAAGAATTCGAACCCAGACTCAGCGACCTTCCAGCGGACGATCTTGATTTTGACTCTGTCTTATTAGACTACAATGCCTTCGCAACCCGGGCTGTGCATGGAGAATTTACCAATTTGGAGTCGTGCGGGCGGCAGGTGCTCACGTCATCGGCTGCTGAAAATGGCCGGACGTCGGCCGCGGACTCGGACCTTATTATTACGGCCTTGGCTCTCATACGCAATTCTCCAGCAAATTATTTCGATTCGACTTCTTCTTCACATAAGCATATCCGCAAAAGGATTGCTGCGTTGACCAGTTTCCACAATGATTCCAATTTCGAGTGGCTTCTTTGCCCACACCTGGAGAACAATATCGGATCAATATTCAATATTCATGCGCTCCTCGTGTTCGATGATTGAGAATTGGACCCTTTCCTACCAACACCAAAAGAATTTCTTCACTTCTCCGTAATACCGGAAATACCCGTGCAAAGGGCCAATTTAGCCGCCCATCATCTCTTAGACTGCTGTTTGGCATGTTGTGTTCTCACAACATGTCCCTTTCGATTTCCAGTATTTGTGCAATCAATCAGTGGTGGTGATCCTCCCAGTTGTGATGTTTGACTCCACAGGTGATCACCTCCTTGTTCTACTTTAGCCATACGGCTAGGCGTTGGAACACCGGTAGTCTCCATTGGAAAATTATGTATGTTGGTGGGCCAAGATTTGCGCAGATGAAGACTATTTTTATCCGTAGTACATGTGGTGGTGATATTACACATGTCCTTCGGGAATATCAGAGAGGATACAGTCAAGATAACATTTAAATACATAAGTAAAACAATCATGTCCATACCATAAGAAAAGCAGGAAAACCAAGACAGTGAGCGAGTCCAGTAGAAGGAAGAGACAAAAGAGAAGGTTGGTCGTGGCTGTCGTCAAGTCATAAGCGAAGATCAAGACAAGGAAGGGTATAGATCGTCCATATCTGTAATGCTAGGTTCTATGCAAAGTGGCAGGATGTCACCCGATGAAGAGTCAAAATGTGGGGGTGAAAGAAAAATCATGACGATGAAGACGTGTCATGAACGTGGTCAGGGTTGGCAACATAAAGGTTCGGTCGTGGTGCCAACCCATAGTTAACACTGATGATTTTATCTATCGGCTTTTCTTCTCGTCGTTTAGTATTGCGTGCATCGGGACTCGTTGGAGGACTGGACAACTCCTGATCCTGCGACAACCTTCGTTCGTATGCCTGTACGCGGGAGGCAACCGCGCCGCCCGACAATGTTACTTTTCGAGGGCTGGATTCCGAGTAGTTGTGTGTCTGTGGCGGTGACAGCTGGCTGGAAGACGGTGGGGACTCAGCCGATGCCATCTCCATTGGAGATAGAACAGTTGGTGTGTCCTCAGGGACAAAACGGTGTGAGAGTGGTCCTGAAGAGTCATTCTCGCCAGGAAATTGCTGTTCCTCATGGGTTGAACTAATACCGGCGCTCCAATAACTTGATGTCACCCTCTGTGCCACGTCCATGACACCCAACTTCTCAATCGCCACCGTATCGGCCGTCCGCGCAGTCTGTAAAGACGACGACGACTGTCCATGTTTCATGCCGTACAACTGTGAATCCTGTTGCGAATGCGAGCCCAAACGAGATGCGGGGGTCGAGTGTGTAGACTCCTCAATAGCTACAAGTCGAGGAGCTGGGTTCGGGTCGCGAATATTCAATCTCCGGGCATGTGATCGCGCATCGCTGGATCTTCGGTCTAGTAAGGAAGTGCGGGAGAAGCGTGCCCACCAACTGTCGGATCTGCGCATGGGTTCGGTTGGCCGTGGGCTTGGGTGGATGGTGGGGTGGGACGGGGCGGAAGCGTCGGCGGGTTTGTCGCCATGCGAGGTGTGCGAGGTGGCGTCAAATGAGCTCGCCACATGATCTTGTAAAAGGGAAGAATCCGTGAGGGTGTTGCGGGATGATCGTTCGGTAAGAGGGGTCAGCGGTTGTATTCCGGTGGACAGCGGTAAAGCCGTCTGTAAATGAGGAAGTTGCGTATGGGGTAAGGGGGGCAAGGATTTCATCTCCCGGTCATTCAGGTTTCCGAGATCGCTGTACGGGTAATCTCCGTGTTTGTCCATCAATGGGTCGGCAAATGGATCAGAATAAGAGAATGCACTTGAATAACTTTGATTCCGGCGGCTATGAGATTGAAGAGGCGCCGTAGGGGAACCAGGGTCATTATTCATCAATGATCCACCATCTGAAAATGGGTCACTCTTCTCTCGCCAATGTGTGAGTAAGGAACTTCGAGTGCTTGGATCCCGACTCCCGGTCCTCATCCGCCCGCCGACCATGGCACTCATACTTCTCAAAGACCATGCACTCCCACTCGCGTCTGGCACGTAATGCCAAAATTGCCTGGTGTCTTCATCTGCCAACATGTCCCTCCTCGCTTGATCGGCTTGGGTCCTCCTGCGGGCGGCCGGGCCAAAGAATGCTAGGCCAGGGAACCACCAAGGGTTCGAAGACTGTACATTCATGATCATGGGAATGGCGTCATCACCGTGCGGGCTTCCCCCATCATCTCCATATTCTTGTCTCAGCATCTGGAACCGTTTATTGCCTTCGCCCCTGCGTCTTCTCACCAAGTACACGACAACTAAGCCACCGGCAAGGAGCCCTAGTGTACCAAAAGTCGCTCCCAGGGCGAGACCTGAATGGGTTTCTGAGTCGGTAGAATGGCCTGGGGTGTCCGGTCCCGGTCCACTTGATGATGTATGAGATCCCCCGTTGCCATTTCCGGACTGAGATGTCTGGGATGGACCACCAGAAATGGTGTTAGTAGACGTTGTTGTGGCAGGTGAGAATGTCGTGATCCATTGGCCGTTAGAGCTATCAAGTATCTGCAAGGCAGCGGGCGCTGCACCGTTAATCATGTAGCCTGTGTTGTGTCAGTATTTGAGTATTTAAAGGTGAAACTAAGAGGTAAGGGGACTAACCAAAACCAAAAATAATTTGAGACCCAGAGGTAACGGCAAAGTGATCAAGTCGAGTACCGAGTTGCGAGAGAGCGGCGACTTCCGACCAGACCATGGGGTTTTGTGTGGTGTCGAGCATCCAACCGTCGCTGTAGACATTTTGAAAAACGGCATCAGTGCCACCATGAATGAGTATAGTTCCATTGCTGAGTGGTGTAGCGGCAAACGCCTGTCGGGGAGATGGGACATTGGTATTAGAGGCAGAAAGCACAGACCACTGCAACGTTGGCTGCGTAGTGTCCATCATCCAGATGGTGGTGAGAGGTAAAAGGGCAGTTTGTGACCCGCAATAGCCGCCAAAAACGATAAGCGAACCGTTGGCCAGAACAATCGCTGCGTGACCGGACAAGTCTGGAGGACCGTTGAGTGAAGGGAGTAAGGTAAATGAAGGAATGTTTATGTCAAAAACGTAGTGATCTGAGAATGCCTCATTTGACCCGTCCGCTTTCTCTCCACCGACCAAGTAGACCATTCCACCGGCAGATGACGTAGTATGTCGCATACGACGAATAGGTTCATTTGCCCAGGAAGTGGGTTCGGTGATCCACAGCGGGTCCGTTAGGTTGCTGGCGTTGAGAAGAAATGCCGAATCTGCCGTGGCCGGTAGTACTGTTAGTGAATTGGGATCAAGTTCACCACCAAAGAGCAGGATCTCGGTGTCATTGAAGGCAGAGAGGGTGTGCCAGGCGAGGTACGGGCCTTGAGATGTTGAAGCATTGGTGGAGCTACTAACAAGCTGCCATGGAATTGAGGAAGTGTCAAAGGACGAAGCGAGGGAGAGATACAAGACGTCGTTGTTGGATGGTGCCGAAGCATATGAATAAGAATTGAATTCGTCGGTCTTCCCGCCATGTACTAGAAGAGCGTTATCTATCAAGGTCACAGCTTGGCCCCATCTACAACAGTTCATCAACGGCTTGCTTGCGACGAAAGAGAGTAAGAGTATACCTTGGTAGAACAGTATATTGCGCTAAACCATGCTCTAGAAGGAGATAGACGACACAAAGGTTCGATTTCCAAGAGATCGGCATTCGAAAACCGCGATGGTTGCTGATCAATGATAGTGTGGAGCATAAGTCTGGTGAGGTTTTCAGGACGTAGAATACTCTACACTGCTGGCCGCTCGATTTCTCAAGCGTTCATAGCCGAGTATCGCTGGGATGATTCCTTGGTGCAGTTTGATGCTCTCGTATGTTCGGAGCAGCACAGCTACGGTTCGCTCTGAAACGTCACGCCGTCACGCCACTTGTCACTTCACATGCACGTGGTGGATTTTGAACGTGCACGTGATCGACCGCGACTCAGCGGTTTGCTTTTTGATTCTTCCACCAACCACAATCATGTTCAAAGGACTCATCCCGTCGTCCAAGAGAATATCCTCATCTGAATTCACGATGATCACACCTCTTGGAGATTCAGCCATTAACGGCAAGGAAAACCAGCCTGAACCCACTCTCGATTCGCATAAAGCTACTAAGCCGGTTTTGAACAAAGCCAAGCCATTTGTGTTGAATCCTGACAGGAAGAAGAACGCACAAACTAAAACCATGCAACACCTTGTGGAGGGCGTCATGATGGACCAAGCATTTGACAAATTGCTGGTGAGAGGATTCGGTCAACATCTCTTTTTGATCTTATCGTTATGTCCAATCCTAGGACGAGCTTCAAATTCCATCGAATCTGCGTCTCAAACTTGCGACCATGGACTGTGCAGTAAAGGCAGCCATGCTCAAGTCATCACAGGCCATGGCCATCAACCTTCCTACGACGCCATCGCTTACACATCGCACTGCGCAACTTCGCCAGACTCGCAGCAGTGACTCACTGGGATCGCCAAGATCCTTTAAATCTTCAACGGAATTCGATACCTTAGTACCACCTTTAACCGCCGGTTTCGCCTCACCCCATCATTCATCGTCGATCGGTTCTTCTTCCACCCCGCGAATACCAAATGGCCATACGCGTGGGACTTCCTATCACGTACCTCGAACAGACTCTCGTAGTATGGCTCCCTTGTTCTTGGGAGAATCTACCTCGGGAAAATTAACAAAAGAAAAGGCTCCCGGCTCGGCAAAGAACATCTCACCAACAAGGTTCTTCAGTATCCTCTCAGGCACTTCAAGTACACAACTAGATGTGGAGAACATAAAAAAGCTAAGGCTATTGCTTAGGAATGAGTCTGCAAGGTGACGAGGTCCCCATTCATTCCATATCTATGAATTCACGGCTTTGCAGCTGGTCTCAAGAATTTCTCAAGTTGGGTGGCTATGCCGCACTTTTGACTAGACTGAATGAGATCCTCGAGGTTGAATGGCGGTTAGTTGCACATGTTTTTACGATCATTGGTACCTGAACATTCTTATAACAGCGAAGAACAACATGATGACCAAGTCCTCCACGAACTCCTTCGTTGTCTCAAGGCGCTCTCAACATCATCCATTGGATGCTTTGCTCTCCGAAGCTCGTGCCCAACTCCCTTCTCTCAACTCGTTGCCCTCCTTTATTCGGATAAAAAGCCCGGCGATGTCGCCACACGCCAGCTCATAATTGAACTTCTTCTCATCCTTTTCGAGCTCTATCCAGTTTCATCACTCCCGTCAAATACCAGTGCTTCCAGTTACCGCTTTCGCACCGGTAGCGAAGCTTGGGACACGTCAGTTTGCTCCACGCAACCAAGTAGTCTCATAAAATTCCCGGTTCCGCACAAAAATTTATTCTCCCTCATCCGGGCCCTTCTCCTTACACCCGTACCACCTCCCTCAGAGTCCCCCTCGATTCCTATTTCACCTCATGCATTTATCGAGTCACTACACCTTCCAAGAATATACAAAACATATTTGGGCGAGTTATCAGATGTGTGTAGGGATTATTTTTGGGTCTTTTGCCATCCGAACAACACTATTTGGATCTTGGGAGAAACAGATGAGGGACGCGTGGAACAACCCAGAGCACCAGGTGGAATGACGGGCGGCGTGGAGTTCGAGGCGATAGGGTACTTTGTGAGTGCAATTCCTATGATTGATTGCGACACCTGCCTCATGCTCCTCGATCCAGACAACACATTTAAGATTGATCAATGCTATCGCTAAAAATGTCCAGGATTTGAACATGCCGAAGGACCATGACCACTCAGCTCATCAATTCCATTCTGACTTGTTCGCTTCGGGCTTCGAGCGTATCATCACGGTCAGTAGTATTCATTATTCATCCATCCTTGTTTGATTCAATACTCCGCCAGATCTCACGGAAAGCGTCAACAACGTACTATCCCACAATGCACCTCGAGCTCGCACGGTACATCGCCCTTGCGATTGTTTCAGGCTTCGAGCTTCCGTGGACAGTGTCAAGATTGATGGGCCTCCCACCAGCAACAATGCTTAAGAACGCCTCTGCAGGTTCGCCTGCATCTGCCCTCGGAAGCCACAGTGGCCATACCACTCCAAACAGAGGATCCCCGACCAAGAAGTTGAATGCGCCCGGGTTACCATCTCCCAGAAAGATTGAACCCCTTAGGTTCTGATGAGTGAGGGTTTGGAGTATATATTGGTCTGCCTGCATTATCTTTGTTCTGATTACTGAAACGCTGAACTTGGTATACATTCCCATAGTGGATTGTCATGATTCCCATTTTTCCTTTTGCTTTCCCGACCCATTGTACAATTCGATGATCTCCCTGTCTGATAGAATTGCTTGAATATTAACAGGTTCCATAATTCTCGTCAGAGTACTTCTGAGTGTTCTTTCCATGTTCATCGGGCAACATCTAGTTGAGAACGGTGCACTCCACACCTTCGCTCACTTCTCTGATAAATATATTCGCGAGCAGAATGAGCACAAGTGTAAAAAGTAAGCCAAGACGATCATTATCGCTTAATGGTTGAACGCTACAGCGGCTGAGCAGTGAATATGGTCTGTATAGAATCCACCGGCGAACAGTGGACCATTTCTCGTCGATAACAACCAGTCCATACACACAGGAGTCAGTTTTGAGAAAATAAAGGTGCAGCCGTGGATGTCAAAGAGCAGGTCCCTCAAAATCAGGTTCTTTACCATACGCAAACTGGTATATCCCCCTCAATGCAACCCTCTGTGTCTCCTTCAAGGCAGCGTCCATGACAGCAACAGCACGATCAGCAATGGGTGCCTCGTGCGCTGCATTATTTCCATCACCTCGGATAGTGCCTGCTGCAGAGTTGAAAATAATGTTGATAGCTTCACGTGAGAGTAAGCTTGAGTGTTGGACACTAAGCTTGGACCGCACGAGGTCGATCAATGCGCCAAGTCTCTGTTGGTGCAACGGGTGTCCCGGTGATCCGATCGAAAGCTCCTCAGCTGTGAAGTGGTAAATGTTTACAAGTTCTTCACGAGCATCGTCAAGAACCATGCGGCGCTGAATTGCACGGAGAATTTTTGTATGCTGTGCGCCAATTGAACAATGCTCATGACAGAAGATGGTGAATGGCTTACATGATTTAGAGTGGTGGACAACTCGGCATTGAACAATTTGAGCTCGGCAATGGACGATTCATGCTTGGTGTCGGTGGATTTGAGCTCGGCATTGTCGGATTTGAGCTCGGCGATGGAGGATTTGAGCTCGGTGTTGTCGGATTTGAGCTTGGCATTGTCGGATTTGAGCTTGGCATTGTCGGATTTGAACTTGGCATTGTCGGATTTGAGCTCGGCGATGGAGGATTTGAGCTCGGCGTTGTCGGATTTGATCTTGACGTTGTCGGATTTGAGCGCTGCGATGGACGATCTGAGCTCGCCAATATCACCCGCTTGTCGTTCAATCTGTTGTAGAAGTTCCCTTTGAAATGCGTTGATTTCTCCGCCATGTGTAGTGGCAGCAGATGAAAGTGCATCTGTTT
>Ga0209006_10001625_pt1 | contig 20420 bp, 15 predicted proteins | sample JacPin_JW_Ref_O2_FD_188567 | JGI IMG/M metagenome (GOLD analysis project Ga0209006, IMG submission 188567) | Forest soil microbial communities from Algoma, Ontario, Canada - Jack Pine, Ontario site 1_JW_Ref_O2 (SPAdes) (version 2) | ecosystem: Environmental > Terrestrial > Soil > Boreal...
ACGGGCGGACCGCCGCTGTGCTGCTCGAGCCGATCCAGGGCGAGACCGGCGTGCACATCCTCTCCGGCGAGCTGCTCGCGGCCGCCCGCGAGGCCTGCGACGAGCACGGCGCCGCGCTGATCTTCGACGAAGTCCAGTGCGGCATGGGCCGCACCGGGTCGCTGTGGGCCTACGAACAGCTCGGCGTCAAGCCCGACGCGATGACCGTCGCCAAGGCGCTCGGAGGTGGCCTTCCGATCGGCGCGCTCGTGACCGGCGAGCGGCTCTCCGACGTGCTCGTGCCGGGCGACCACGGCTCGACCTTCGCCGGGGGGCCCGTGATCGCCGCCGCCGCGCTCGCCGCACTCGAGCTGACCGACGACGTGCAGCTGCTCGAGCGAGTGCGCGTGCTCGGGCAGACGCTCGCCGAGGGTGCCGCGCAGTTGCCCAACGTCGCCGCCGTACGCGGACGCGGGTTGATGCTCGCCTGCGAGCTCGACGTGGCGGCGCCCGCGGTGGTCCAGCGCGCACTGCTCGAGCAGCGGCTCGTGCTGAACGCCACCGGACCGAGCACGCTGCGGCTGCTGCCGCCGCTGACGATCGATCAGGACGACGTCAAGGACGCGCTCGCGCGCCTGGCGCGGGCGCTGGCGGGCTGAGAGCTGCGCCACGCGCTTCCAGGCGGGTTCGAGCTCGACGACGACCGCAGTCGCATCGACGTGGATGCCGTGCACGCGTTCATCAGCCGCGAATCGTATTGGGGTCGCGGGCGCCCGCGCGAGCGTGTCCAGCGAACGGTCGACGGCTCCACTCGCGTCGTCGGGCTCTACGACGGAGACCAGCAGATCGGCTTTGCGCGCGCAGTCTCCGACGGCGTGACCGTCGCCTACCTCGCCGACGTCTACGTGCTGCCCGCCTATCGCGGCCGAGGGCTGGGTCTGTCGCTCGTACGGGAGATCGTCGAAGGGGGCGAGGCCGATTGGGCGGAGGTGCGCTGGCTGTTGCACACGGCGGACGCCCAGGGCCTCTACCGGAAGATCGGTTTCGCGGAAGGCCTGCCCACCTACCCGCTGATGGAACGCGGGCGTGGATACGATGGCCGCCGATGAGCAGCGCAGCGCAGATCCCCAATACCCGCACCGCCTCCTACGAGGCCGACCCCGCGCAGGTCCACCGAGTGCTGTTGCTGTACTCCGGTGGCCTCGACACGAGCGTGATGCTCAAGTGGATCCAGGACTCCTACGGAGCCGAGGTCGTGTGCCTGACGGTCAACCTGGGCCAGCCGGGCGAGGACTACTCGGTGATCGAAGGCAAGGCGCTCCAGTTGGGTGCGCTGGAATGCCACGTCGTTGATGCCAGGGAGCAGTTCGCACAGGAGTACCTCGTGCCGGCGATCAAGGCCAACGCGGTCTACGGCGACGGCTACCCGCTGTTCACCGCGCTCGGGCGCCCGCTGATCGCAAAGCTCGCGGTCGAGTACGCGCGCAAGACGAGCTGCGACACCATCGCCCACGGCTGCACCGGCAAGGGCAACGACCAGGTGCGGATCGAGGCGACGATCGCCACACTCGCCCCCGAGCTGAAGGTGATCGCGCCGGTGCGCTCGTGGCAGATGGGCCGCGAGGAGGAGATCGCCTACGCCCGCGAGCACGGCATTCCGATTAAGTCCCACCAGGCGGGCGGGACTGGGATCGAGGCTCAAGCCCCGTATTCGATCGACGACAACCTCTGGGGGCGCTCTTCGGAGGGCCGCTGGATCGAGGACCTCGAGCACGCACCCGACGACGACGTCTTCCAGCTCGTCACACGCCCGGAGCTCGCGCCGGACGAGCCGCAGACCGTCACGATCGATTTTGAGAGAGGCGTTCCCGTGGCGCTCGACGGCATGCGTCTCGGCCTGGTCGAGCTGATCGAAGTGGCCGCGGAGATCGGTGCCCGCCACGGCGTCGGGATCCTCGACCACATCGAGGATCGCATCGTGGGGCTGAAGGTGCGAGACATCTACGAGGCGCCGGCGGCTGCGCTGATCCTCCCCGCCCACAAGGAGCTCGAGCGGCTCGTGTGCACGATCCACCAGAACCAGTTCAAGGGCGACCTCGACCGGCAATGGGGCTACCTCGTCTACGCGGGCCTGTGGTGGGAGCCGCTGCGCAGTGATCTGGATGCGTACATGAACGAGGTCAACGAGCGCGTCACCGGTTCGATCGGCCTGAAGCTCTACAAGGGCCACGCGCGTGTCGTCACGCGCTCCTCCCCGAACGCCGTCTATGACGCGAGCCTCGCGTCGTTCTCGGAGTCCGGGGGCCTGTTCTCACAGACCGCCTCGCCCGGCTTCATCGAGCTGTGGTCGCTGCAGTCGCGCATGGCCTGGCGCCTGCGTAACAAGTAGCGCCTGCGGGTAGCATGACTCCCATGAACGGCACCCGTTACAAGCTCGTCGGCTTCGTCGTATGGCAGGGCGGCAAGTGGTACTTGCGCAAACGCGTGCGCTCGGCGCGCAAGCTCGCGATCGGCGGCGTGGCCGTGGCGAGCACGCTGACGGCCGCCGCGCTGGCCGCCAAACGCCTCGCCGGCTGAGCCTGCGGTCCGGGGCCGCGATGGCCGTCCGGCGCTCCCCTTAGGTTCCAGGCCATCGTGATGGCAGAGGGAAGCGAGACACCCAACGGCGAAGGCCTCGGGTCCGAGGGACGACCGCGCCGCGAGGGCGACCTGTTCGCCGAACGCCGTGCGCGCAGGGAGGCCGAGAGCGGCGAGGCTGCCCTGACCCGCCGCGCGGAGGCTGCGGAAGCGACCGTCCAGACGCTCGAGCGCCACGTCGCGGTCCTGCAGCAGCGCCTCAGCGATGCCGAGGACGAGCGTCGGCGGGTCGCCGAGCTGGTAGAGGCCGAGCGCACCGAGGCGATCGAGCGCGAAAATGAGCTGCGCCGCGTCAAGCAGCGCGAGTACGCCGAGCAGCAGCTGCGTGTCGAGGCGGAGGACCGGCTCTTGATGGCCGACCGCGAGAGCCGTCTGGAGATCGAGCGGCTCGGCGAGCGACTGGGCGACAGCGAGCATGACGCGCGCGAGCTCGCGCTGCGCCTGGACGCCGTGCAGCGCCAGCTCGCGGAGGCCGAGCACGCCGGAGAGGCCGAGCGCGCGGCAATGCGAGCCGACATGCGATCGGTCGCCGAGCTCAACCTGCAGGAGCGGATCCTCGAGCTGGAGCGCCGGGCGCTCGAGATCCAGCACGGCCTCGACGCCGAGCGCGCCGCGCGCGAGCAGTCCGAACGTCAGCTGGAGGGCATGCGCGAGGGCCACCGCCGGATGGAGTCGCTTCTGGGCGAGATGCGAGAGATCGTCGCCCGCGCCGGCGCCGCGCTGGCCACACAGGCGCAGCCCGCCGTGGCACCGGCCGAGCCGACAGCCCCCCTCTCCGCGCAGGAGCGTGGCGCAGAGATGGCAGACGCGCTCGCGGCCGCGGTCGAGCGCCTGAGAGCGCGCGCGGAGGCCTCACCACCGCTGGCCGACGGAGTCGCCTCTCCCGCCGCGCCCGAGGAGCCCGCCACGGAAGAGCCAGAGGAGGAGCCCGCCGCCGTCAGGCAAGAGCCGGCGCCGCCGCGTGCGCCGGTGCCACCCGTCGAGCGCCTGGCACCGGTCGTCCAGCGCCCCACGGCCACCGACTTCGCGAGAGCTCCGCACAGGCACAGCATGTCGTGGTTCGCTTGGCAAAGGATGAAGCGCAAACTGCGACGCGAACGGCGCGCGCAGTGACCCGCTCCGCCGCCCGGACGCCTAGCATCCAGTGGCAGTGAGCAGCACCTCCTGCGCCCATCTCCACGTGCACTCCGAGTACTCGCTGCTCGACGGTGCGTGCAAGATCGACGCGCTCGCAGAGCGCGCCGCGAGCTTCGGGCAGCCCGCTCTCGGACTCACCGACCACGGCGTCATGAACGGCGCGGTCGAGCTCTACAAGGCATGTAAGAAGCACGGCGTGAAGCCGATCGTCGGCTGTGAGATCTACTTCGTCGACGACCACACAGCCAAAGGCAAGACCGAGCGCAACCATCTGACGCTGCTGGCCTCCAGTGATGCGGGCTACCGCAACCTCGTCAAGCTCTCCTCCGCCGGCTTCCTGGAGGGGCTGCAGCGGGGCAAGCCGACCGTCGACCTCGAGCAGGTCGAGCGCCACTCCGAGGGCGTGATCGCGCTCACGGGCTGCCTGGCGTCGCGCTTCTGCCAGCGCCTGCTGGAGGATCGCGAGCAGGAGGCGCGGGCGCACGTGGATGACCTGCTGCGCGTGTTCGGCTCCGAAAACGTCTACTTCGAGGTCCAGAAGAACGGTCTGGCGCCGCAGGACAAGTGCAACGAGGGCATCGTGCGCATCGCCAGGGAGGTGGGGGGAAGCCTCGTGGGAACGGGCGACGTCCACTACCTGCGCCGCGAGGACTACGACCACCACACGGCGCTCTTGTGCGTCCAGACCAAGAGCACGATCGCCGCGCCGAAGATGACCTTTGAAACGAACGAGTTTTACCTGCGTGACAGCGAGGAAATGGCGCGCTCCTTCGCTGAGTGGCCGGAGGCGATCGCGAGCACCCTGGAGATCGCAGAGCGCTGCTCGGTCGAGCTCGAGCTCGGCAAGCAGCTGATCCCCAGCTACCAGACGCCTGACGGGACCGGTGAGCGCGAGTATCTGCGCGCACGAGTACAGGAGGGACTGTGCCGGCGCTACGGCGACCCGGCGCCGGCGGAGGCGCTTCAGCGGATGGAGATGGAGCTCGACGTGATCGACCGGATGGGCTTCAACGCCTACTTCCTGATCGTCTGGGACTTCGTCAAGTTCGCCAAGGAGAACGGCATCGCCGTCGGCCCGGGCCGCGGCTCGGCGGCCGGCTCGATCGTCTCCTACTGCCTGGCGATCACCGACGTCGATCCTCTGAAGTACGACCTCCTGTTCGAGCGCTTCCTGAACCCCGAGCGCGTGTCGATGCCGGACATCGACATCGACTTCTCCGTGCGCGGACGCGAGCGGGTGATGAGATACGTCACCGAGAAGTACGGGCGCGAGTCGGTCGCGCAGATCGTGACCTTCGGCAAGATGTTCCCGCGCGCGGCCACGCGCGATGCCGCGCGCGTGCTGGGCTTCGACTACGGCACAGGCGATCGCCTCGCGAAGCTGATCCCAGACCCGATCATGGGTCGCGCGCCCTCGTTCGAGGACTGCCTGAAGTCCGGCCAACCGCTGCGCAAGGCCTATGACGAGGAGCCGGCAGCCAAGCAGATCGTCGACGTCGCTCAGGGCCTCGAGGGAATCGTGCGCAACTCCTCGATCCACGCAGCGGCCGTGGTGATCGCCGATCGGCCGCTGACCGACATCGTGCCGCTGCAGCTCGCAGATGCCGGCACCGACGAGAACGGCGAGCGCATCTTCCGCACCGTCACCCAGTTCTCGATGAAGCCAATCGAGGAGATCGGCATCCTCAAGATGGACTTCCTCGGCCTGCGCAACCTCGACGTGATCGAGGACGCGCTGGACATCATCGAGCGCTCCATCGGTGAGCGGCCCGATTGGACGCAGGTGCCGCTCGATGACCAGCGCACGTATGAGATGCTCGCGCGGGGGGACTCGATCGGCGTCTTCCAGTTCGAGTCCGAGGGCATGCGCGAGGCGCTGAAGAAGGTGCGCCCGGATGAATTCAACGACCTCGTCGCGCTCAACGCCCTCTACCGCCCGGGTGCGATGGATCAGATCCCGGTGTATGCGAAGGGCAAGCAAAACCCGCAGGCGATCTCCTACCCCGATGAGCGCCTGCGCCCGATCCTGCAGTCCTCCAACGGCGTGATCCTCTACCAAGAGCAGGCGATGCAGATCTCCAAGGAGCTCGCCGGCTTCTCGGGTGCCAAGGCCGACGATCTGCGCAAGGCGATCGGCAAGAAGAACCGTGCTGCGATGGCTGCGCTGAAGCCGGAGTTCGTCGAGGGCTGCCAGGCTTCGGGCACCAAATCCGACGTGATCGAGTTCCTCTGGCAGACCAACGAAAAGTCCGCCGATTACTCCTTCAACAAGTCCCACGCCGCGTGCTACGGGCTGATCGCCTACCGCACCGCGTGGCTGAAGGCCAACTACACCGCCGAGTACATGGCGGCGTTGATCTCCTCGGTGATGTCGACCAAGGACAAGGTGCCGTTCTTCGTCGCCCGCTGCGAGGAGATGGGCATCGAGATCCTGCCCCCCGACGTCAACCTCTCAGATCACGAGTTCACCGTCGATCACGGCGAGGAGGCACGCGCGGGAGCGGGTGTCGGGACGATTCGCTTTGGCCTGGATGCCGTCAAGGGCGTCGGCTACCAGGCGGTCGAGGCGATCAAACGCGCTCGTGAAGATGGGGATCCCGGGGGCGGGCATCCATTCACCTCGCTCTGGGACTTCTGCGAGCGCGTGGACGGGCGCACCGTCAACAAGAAGTCGATCGAGGCGCTGATCAAGTGCGGCGCGCTCGGCTCGACGGGGGCGACGCGCAAGGGGATGCTCGAAGTGCTCGAGCAGGCTCAGGCCAAAGGCCAGAAACTCCAGCAGGACGCGCTGATCGGGCAGGGTTCGATCTTCGACCTCGAAGAGCCCACCGCGACGAGCGCTCAGCCGGGCGCCTCGCTTGGCCTCAGCCAGCCCGTGCACCCGCCGATTCCCACGGTGGAGTTCGACCAGCCGGAGCTGCTGGCAGCGGAGAAGGAAGCGATCGGGCTGTTCGTCTCCGCGCACCCGCTGAAGCCGCTGCGCGACGCCCTGCGCGCGCGTGTGGACTGCACGATTCCATCGCTCGAAGATCGTCGCGACAAGGACTGGGTGACGGTCGGCGGCATCATCACCGAGACAAAGCGCATTCGCACCCGCAACGGCGACCCGATGATGTTCGCGACGCTCGACGACCTCACCGGCGCGGTGGAGATGCTCGTGTTCGGCAAGGCGCTGACGGAGCACGAGGCGGCGCTGGCGGTTGACGAGGTCGTGGTCGTGAAGGGACGCGTCGACCACAAGGAAGCGGGCAAGACCTGCCTGGTGGTTCAGACGGTCGAGACGTTCGCGCCCTCGGCAGAGGAGATCGAGCGTGCTCGCAACCAGGCACGCTCGGCGGCGCGCACCGCGACCACGCTTGCGGAACCCGTCGAGCTGCGCATCGCCGCGAGCGATCTTTGCGAGAGCACGATCGACGAGCTCAGGCACATGATCGGGGAGTGTCCCGGCAGTGCCGAGGTGATCGTCGCGATCGACGGCAGCGACGGCAGCACATGGCGCGTGCGCCTCGGCGAGGACTACCGCGTGCGCCACACGCCCACGCTTCGCGCGGAGCTGGAAAGCGCGATCGCGCCACGGCCCGCGGCCTCGGCGCTGGCAGGCTGAGCAGTCTCAGCCGCGAGCACGAGCCCGCTGGGCGGGCTCCCAGGCGCCGAAGACGCTGAGCCCCGCGAAGCGCAGGCTCTTCAGCTGACCGCGGCTGAACAGCAGCGGCCTGCTGTACACGTGTCGCGCGGCCTTGCCAAGCCGGTAGTAGATCGCCCGCAGAGCCTTGCGCGAGGTGGCCCGCAGCGTCACCAGGTAGCGGCGCCCGTGGCGCTTCACGCTTGCCCTGACGTGTGGCACCGACCCCGCCTTGGCTGCGTGCAGGCTCTTGGAGCCCTTGGCGATCTTGGCGCCGTCGATCGTGATCGTGCCGCTTACCGGTCCGTAGAAGCGCGCTGGGCTCTCGCCGGTGGCGCTCAACGACTTCACACGCATCGTCAGGTCGTGGCCGGCGAGCTTCAGCGTGACGGGCTGGGCACCACTGGTGACGAGGATCGTCTGACCGCCATGTTCGAAGACCTGCACGACCCCCGCCGCCACGGCCTGTTCGATCGTCATCGGCGCGCCCGCAGAGGGGACGGCCGCAGCCGAGCCGCCGCCGTGACCGACGATGCCTGTCTTGTAGATGACGACTTCGGTGCCCGTGAACAGGCAGGGGGAGCTGAGTTCGGGGATGCTCGCGCCGCTTTCCACGAATTCCTTGATGTCGCCCTGGACGCCCGGGTCCTCCGTCTCGTCGGCGTGGGAGATGTCGCAGACGTAGTGGATCCCGACGGGCGAGCTCGTGCCCGGGTAGGCGCCTTGGGTCTGTGAGACCGCCGGGACCGTGGCGTCGCCGTTGCCGTAGGTGACGCTCACGAGCTGTTCGGGTTCCACCGGGTTCAGCGCGAACTTCATGCCGGTGATCGTGGGCAGGCCCGTGCCGACGACGATCTGGTAGTTGACGCCGTGTGGCTTGAACCCGTCCAGCGTCGCATGCCCCGCCTGGGCGAGCGCCATCAGGATCGCGTTACCGCCGAGCGAGGCGACCCACGGGCCGATCGCGCTGCCCGCCAGCGGCGTGTTCGTGAAGCCGGCGCCTTCGACCTGCAGCCACGGGCCGAAGGCCGCCGAGGGGTAGAGCCAGAACAGGCCCAGGTAGTTGCGCACGGCTTCCTGCAGTGCGGTTTCACCGAACATCAGATCCAGTTTTTCGGTCGCAAATTCGTTCGAGCGTCCATTGAGCAGGGCGATCAGTGACTTCGGCGCTCCCCAGTAAGGGGTGCCGATCGTGACCGCCCGGCTGACCTTTTCGGCGTTTTCGCCGGTGTTGATGTAGTCCTGTGTGACGAGCCCGCCCATCGAGTGGGCGACGAGCACGACGTGCTTGGCGCCGGTTTCCTTGAGCACTTCGTTGACCAGCTTTTCGAGCCCCACCTCCGCTGCCGGCACCGAGCGACGCCAGTCGTAGGGGTAGGCATAGACGCCGTTGGTGGCGATGCTCTTCAGGAACTTGAACATGCCCCCGTAGACGTCCTGGGGGCCGACGCTCGTGAGCAGGCCCGCTTCGCCGGACGGCGTTTCGGCCTTTTCGTTGCAGGGCGTCTCGTTCTGATCGCTTTCGCCGTCGATCTTCAGCAGCATTTCGCCGAACTTGACTTTGGGAAGCGCGAAGTAGAGTTCTTCCCCGGTGCAGTCGATCCGCGAGCCGAGGATGCCGGGGATGAAGATCACCGGGCAGCCAGTCGGCTCTTTGCTGTTCGTTTCACGTGTGGACGCTCCACACTGCGTGTAGGTGAAGCTCGCCTTGCCTTCTTCGCCCTTGGCGAGGTGGTTGAGGGTGCACGTGGCTTCCTTGGCGGTCCCGCTGCATTCGGGCGTGCCCGAGCTGACCGCGACAGCCAGTTCGCCGCCGTTCTGTTTGGTCGGGTCGCCGCTGGCCTTGACGGAGTAGGTGCCGGCCGGGACTTCGACGCTGTAGGCGCCCGCGATATTCGTCATGGCCGTCTTGTTGACGGTTTCCGATTCGTCGCTGGTGCCGCTCACCGTGACGGTGACGCCTTCCTGCGGTTCGTGCTTCTGGTTGAAGATCTGTCCCAGGACGCTCGTGCCGGCGCCCGCCCGTTCAGCGGTGTATGGCTGTTTGGTGCCGTTCGTGTCTTCGAATTCGCCGGTCAGTCTGTTGCCTTCGAGCGTGCCGTGGTTATACGAGCTGTAGCCGGGCTCTTCGACCGTGAATTCGTAGTGATTGCCGCTCACCTGGCACCCGGTGAGCGTGAATGAGGAGATCGCGCTGGTGCCTTCGCAGGCGCCGCCGGCTGCCTGGGAGGTGATCGTCCAGGTGACGCCGACGTTCGGTTCCCATGTGCCCACGAAGTTCGCGTTTGCCGCGAGTGCGGCAGCGGGCGCGGCAAGGAGGAGCCCAAGGACCAGGGCCGCGACCCAAAAGGGTCCACGCCGGCGCGCGTGCGCTCCTCTGATGGCCGTCCTTAGCGTCATGCCCGCCCGACCCTACACACCTGACATCGCCGCCGGTAGCCGGAGGCGTGATGTCATACGCACTGGCTACGTAGCGCGACGTGCCGCGAGCCCACGCTCCCTGAGCTGCGCCGCGTAGGCGACTTCCTCGGCGGATGGCCCCTTTCGGTCCTTCCCCGGCGTCTCCAGCACACAGGGCAGCCGTTGAACCCCCGGTGCCGAGAGAAACGCGGCGCAGCCGTCTTCACCGAGCTCGCCCTCGCCGAGGTTCGCGTGACGATCGCGGTTGGACCCGAGCGGCGTCTGTGAGTCGTTCAGGTGCAGCGAACGCACGCGCCCGCGACCGAGCTTGCGACCGGCCTCGCGCAGCATGCTCGCCATCCCAGCGGAGGTGCGGATGTCATAGCCCGATGCCAGCAGGTGACAGGAATCCAGGCACACGCCCAGCCGCTCGCCGGCGTCCGCGCCATCGATCAGGCTCGCCAGCTCGTCGATCGAGCGCCCGAGCGTGCCGCCAGCGCCCGCCGTGTTCTCCAAGTGCAGCTCACAGCCCTCACTCTCCGCCAACGCCTCGCGGATTGTCGCCGCCGCGCGTTCGACCGCCTCGCCCACGTGGCCCTGCTTGGCCGAGCCGGGGTGCAGCACCACGCCACTGGCGCCGATCGCCTGACCCACCCTGAGCGAGTTGGTCAGCGAGGCAAGTGATTTCTCGCGGATGTCGGGATCCTCGCTGGCGCAGTTCAGCAGGTAAACGGCGTGGATCAGCACAGCGTCGATCGGGCTCGCAGCCATCGCCTCGCGGAACGCCGCCACGTCCTCGTCGCGGTAGACGCTCGCCTTCCACATCCGCGGGGACTGGTTGAAGATCTGGATCGAGCGGCAGCCGCGCTCGACGCCGCGCTCGATCGCCTTTGGCAGCCCGCCCGCGGGCGAGACGTGCGCGCCGATCAGCACGGGGGGTGGCGCGGGGCGGCTGCGACTAGCATGCGGCAATCCTATGAGGGTTCGCTTCGCACCATCGCCCACGGGGGCGCTGCACATCGGCGGCGCGCGCACAGCGCTGTTCAACTGGCTTCTGGCCCGCCACTGCGGCGGGGAAATGGTGCTGCGCATCGAGGACACAGACCGCGAGCGCTCGACGCCGGAGAACATCGAGCAGATCCTCGATGCGCTGAGGTGGTTGGAGCTCGACTGGGACGAGGGTCCGATCCTTCAGACCGACCGCACCGAGCGCCACCAGCAGGCGCTGGAGGCGTTGTTGGAGGCCGACCTCGCCTATCGCTCCAACGCAACCGCGGAGGACGTGAAGGCCTACAAGGCGGAGCACGGCGCCGAGCGCGGCTTCCGTGGGCAGCGGGAAGCCGATGGAGCTGTGCGCCTGCGTGTGCCCGCGGAGGGCGCGACGGTCGTGCACGACGCGATCCGTGGTGACACGCGCTTCGAGCACATACACCTGGACGACCCCGTGATCGCCCGCGCGGACGGGTCGGTGCTCTACAACTTCGCGGTCGCGATCGACGACCTCGACGCGGGCATCACGCACGTGGTTCGTGGTGAGGATCACCTCTCCAACACGCCCAAGCAACTGCTCGTGCTCGAGGCGGCCAGCGCAGCCGGCCTGGATCGCGCGGCGGACGGCGAGCCGGCGACGCTCCCGATCTACGCCCACCTGCCACTGCTGCACGGACCGGATGGCAAGAAGCTCTCAAAGCGTCACGGCGCGGCCTCTGTGCAGGAGCTGCGCGACGCGGGCTATCTGCCTGAGGCGGTGCGCAACTACCTCGCGCTGCTCGGCTGGGGCGCGGGCGACGATGAGACGGTGCTCTCGACCGAGGAGCTGATCCAGCGCTTCACGCTCGAGCGCGTCAGCCGCAACCCGGCGCGCTTCGACGAGACCAAGCTGCGCTGGCTGAACGGGCAGTACATCCGCAAACTGTCCGTCCACGAGCTAACGAGCCGCCTCGAGGAGTTCACCGCACGGGAGGGCCTGGAACCCGCTGTGCGGATCAGTCAGGAGAAGATCTCCACGCTCGCCGACTTCCTGGCGCTCTCCGGCGCGCTGCTCGACGAGCCGCGCGAGGATCCAGCCGCGAAGGAGCGCTGGCTGGGGGAGGAGGGGCGTGCGGCGCTCGCCGAGGCACGTGTGGCACTGGAGGGGCTTTCGGGCTTCGATGAGAGGACTGTCGGCGGGGCGCTGGAAGCCGTCGTGGAGCGGCGCGGGGTCAAGCCGCGCGAGGTCTACCAGCCCCTCAGGGTGGCGCTCACCGGCGGGACGATCTCGCCGGGGATCTTCGAGAGCGTTGCGCTGCTGGGTCGCGCGGAGACACTGCGTCGCATCGATGCAGCGCTCGCCTGACGCACCTTGCGAATCACCCCTTAATTTTTGCGCCCAGATGCCGATAGGAAGCCATCGCTGGAATCACCGGCCGGGATGGCCGGCGAACCCAAGGAAGGGGCAAGCAAGGTATGCAGGCAACAGCCGCAGCAAAGAAGCTGGCCGTAGCGAAGAAGCCGATGACAGCAAAGTCGTTGACGGCGGTTGGAAAGCCGACGGCGGCAGCTGCATCGAACGAGCACAAGAAACCGACCGTGGCAGCGGGCGGCCGTCGTACGCTGGACCCCCAGCGCCGCCAGAGCGCCGCAACCGCCCCCTCCGGTGAGCGCCACCAGAACGAGGGCCACGGCCGTCGTCTGACGATGGCCTTCGAAGCACTCGAGGCGTTCCCGGCGCTGGCCGAGTCGCGCAATCGCCTGCTGTCGGTGATCTCGCGAGACCACGTCGCCACCGCTGACGTCGTCTCCGCGGTCGAGTCCGACGTGGCGCTGATCATCGCGGTACTGCGTCTCGCCAACCGCGCCCAACAGGGTCGCACGCGTGTGGACACGGCGGTCACCGCGGTCGAGGTGCTCAACCCGCAGACCGTTCAGGCGCTGGCCAACCGTGTGCGCACGTTCGACTTCTTTGAACGCGCCAGCGTGTGGGACAGCGCGCCGGAGCGCTTCCGGCTGCACGCACTCGCCACACAGCACGCAGCCGACAGGATCGCCTCGGAGCTGGGCTATGAGAACCGCGACCGCCTGACGGTCACGAGCCTGCTTCACGACGTCGGCAAGCTCGTGCTGCTGCACGCCTACCCGGGCTACCCCTCGCAGGTGCATCGCGGTGCGCGCACCCCCGAGGAACGCATCCACCAGGAGCGGCGAGAGCTCGGTGTCGACCACGCGCTCGTCGGAGGCGTCCTGATCCGCCGCTGGGGTCTGCCGGGCACGCTGGCGACGCCGATCGAGCGCCATCACAACCCGGACGCCGAAGGCGAGGCCGCGTTCATCCGCCTGGCGGACATGCTCGCCCACTACGAGCAGGGCGGCCGCGTCTCACCGTCGGAGATGCTGCACACGGCCCGCAGCCTCGGCCTCGGGCCCGAGGAGCTGAGACGCGTGATGTACGAACTGCCTAGCCCCGCCAGCCAGCGCCAGCGTCACGTCGACCCGTGCCCGCTGTCAGGGCGCGAGCTCGGGGTCCTGCAGCGCCTCGCCGAGGGCAAGGTCTACAAGCAGATCGCCCACGAGCTGACGCTGTCGACGAGCACCGTGCGTACGCACCTGCACAACATCTACGGCAAGCTCGGCGCCGTCGACCGCGCCCAGGCCGTGCTGATCGCCACCGAGCGCGGCTGGTTGTGAGCGGGGCTCTCTCGAGCGCCGGCCGCGCCCGCTAGACGCACCTCGCCACCGGGCCAATACGATCAGTGTCAGCCGCACACCCGCGCGGCGTCACCAGCGGCCCATACCGAGATGCTGTCCATCACCAGCAAGTCCCCCTACGCAGTGCTCGCGCTCGCCGAGCTCGCGCGTAGCCCTGGAGACCAGCCCGTGCCGATCGGGGAGCTTGCCCGTAAGCGCGACGTGCCGGTGCAGTTCCTCGAGCAGTTGTTCGCCGTGCTCCGCCGCGGCGGCGTCATCAGCTCACAGCGCGGAGTGAAGGGCGGCTACCGCTTCGCGCGCGAGCCCTCCACGATCACTGTGCTCGAGGTCGTGGAGCTGCTCGACGGACCGCTTGGGCGCGACTCCGAGGGTGTGTTCGAGGACGCGGCCGGTGCCGCGCGCAAGGTGCTCGCAGAGACGACGATCGCCGACGTGCTCGAGCGCGAGATGCGCGAGGCCGGCGCGAGCATGTACCACATCTAGATATCGATCCCCCGGGTCGGCGCGACAGCCTCTCCCACGATCCGCTCCAGAGCACCGACGTCGCGCAAGTGGCGAACGAGCTCATGCCCGCCCTGGCCAAAGCGGTAGAGGCGCACGCCCTCAAGCCCGACGAGGCGCTCGGCATGCAGGCGATCTTTCGTGTGGGTCGTGTCGAAGAAGACCCTGTAGTGGGTGCGGGCGTGGCGCTCGTGGCGCAGAGCCGTTCCCAGGTCAGTCCAGCGATCGTCGAGAGCGTCGGCCGCGGCAAGCGCGTTGAGCTCCTCACAACTCTCGTCCATGCTCGCGAGACGGTTCACATCCAGGACGGTCCGCGGCGCGAAAGCGAGGACCAGGTCGGCTTCAAGCAGCGTTCCAAAGACGAGCGCGGCATAGCCACCGGCAGAGTTCCCCGCGACGACGAGTCGCTCGACCCTCAGCGCGGATATCTCGGCGCGCAGCGAATCGGCCACCGCCATCAGCGTGTCGCCTCGCCTCGGCAGCCCTTCGTGGTACCAGGCCCCTCGGGGATCGCGGAGGAACATACGTTTCACTGGTAGTTCGCCGGTGAGTGTCAGGAACTCAAAGGGGGGCATACCGATGCGCCTGTTGAGGCCCCCGAACGCGAGGAGCAGCGTCCGCGACCGGCCGCGCATACCGACCTTCAACGTCTGCCGGCTGTCCTCATGCTTCCGTTTGAGGCGCTTAAGGCGCCAGCGTGCGTGGCTCGGCTGGATCAATGACGGCTGCCGTTCATTCCAGGCGGCTTCCCACCGCGGTGGCTCGCTGTTGGATTGCGCAATTCTCGGCCTGGTCTCATCGCGGCTTGAGTAACGGCGAACCGTATGCTGGTTCAGGCCCAGCCGCAAGGCGACATCGCGCCGGCCACCCGCGGGCGACCAGCACGCGACGAGCCCGACAGCCCACTATTGTCGGCATATGTCGGTAATCCCGATCAACATTGCGGAGCTAGTCGGAGAGACGCCGCTCGTTGGTCTGCCGCGGATGCTCGAGGGTACGCAGGCGGGCGAGAACGGCGTGGAGCTGTTCGCGAAGCTGGAGGCGTTCAACCCGGGCGGCAGCGTGAAGGACCGCATCGGCGTGGCGATGATCGAGGCGGCGGAGGCGGAAGGCAGGATCGAGCCGGGCCGCACGACGGTAGTGGAGGCGACGAGCGGCAACACGGGCATCGCGCTGGCGTTCGTGTGCGCGGCGAAGGGCTATGAGCTCGTGCTGACGCTGCCGCAGGGCATGAGCCGCGAGCGCGAGAGCCTCCTGCGCCTATACGGCGCACGCGTGGACATCACGGAGTCGATGGGCGGGATGGGCGAGGCGGTGGCGGCGGCGCAGGCGATGGCGCGCGACGAGGACGTCTTTTTGCCCGACCAGTTCTCCAACCCCGCCAACCCTGACGCCCACCGGCGCACGACCGGCCCCGAGATCGAGCGTGCGCTCGACGGCCACGTGGACGTACTCGTGGCCGGCGTTGGCACGGGAGGGACGATCACGGGCGTCGGCGAGTACCTGCGCGACCACGCCAACCCTAAGTTGCGCGTGGTGGCGGTCGAGCCGCGGGGCTCGGCCGTGCTATCGGGCGGCCGCCCTGGTCCGCACCGAATCCAGGGCATCGGCGCGGGCTTCGTGCCACCGGTGCTCAACCGCGAGCTGATCGACGAGGTGATCCCCGTCAGCGACGACGACGCGATCCAGACGGCTTGGACGTGCGCCAAACGCATGGGCCTGCTGGCCGGGATCTCCTGTGGCGCCGCGCTGTGGGCGGCGCTGCAGGTGGCCGAGCGCCCCGAGTCCAAGGGTCAGCGGATTGTCGTGATGATGCCCGACTCCGGCGAGCGCTACATCTCCCAAGCTTTCTTTGCACCGTAATTTCACCGCTACGCTGTTCGCATGCCCGGATTCGAGGGGTTTGCACGGGTGGCGAAAGAGGTGCGCCGCGATGTGCTGGCCGCGCGCGACCGCGATCCCGCCGCACGGGGTGTCGCGCCCGCGGAGATCCTCGCCACGTGGCCCGGCATCCATGCGCTGTTGGCCTACAGGGTCGCGCACGCGATGTGCCAGGCAGGCGTGCCGGTTGTGCCGAGGCTGATCTCGATGGTGACCCGCGCGATCACGGGGATCGAGATCCACCCGTCGGCGAACATCGGGCAGGGGTTGTTCATCGACCACGGCGCGGGCGTGGTGATCGGAGAGACGGCCGACATCGGCAACGACGTCACGCTGTATCAGGGCGTGACGCTCGGCGGCACGGGCTTCGCCACAGGGAAGCGCCACCCGACGGTGGAGGACAACGTCACGATCGGATCGGGCGCCAAGCTCCTGGGGCCGATCACGATCGGCCACGGCGCGAAGATCGGTGCCAACAGCGTCGTCATCACAGACGTGCCCGCCAACTCCACCGTCGTGGGCAACCCCGGACACCCCGTGCGCGTCGACGGCCGCCGTGTCGAGGGCCCAGATGCCGACTGGATCCATCTGCCCGACCCGATCGCCGAGGCGATCCAAGCGCTCTCCAGCCGGATCGCCACACTCGAACGGCTGATCGCCGAGATCTCCGACCGTGATGGGGAGGACGAGCCCGCGAAGGTCACGCCGCTGCGGACGGTGAAGGGCCCGAACCCCGCCGGCGGCTGACCCGGCGCCGGAGGCGCCTGTCTTAGCCGGGCTCGCATCTATTCTCAGGGGTCATGGTCGAGAACCCGCACGCCGCGCACCTGCAGGAGCTGCTGGAGGGACTGAATGAGCCTCAGCGCGAGGCTGTCACGCACGGTGAGGGGCCTTTGCTGATCCTGGCCGGTGCGGGCAGCGGCAAGACGCGCGTGCTCACGCACCGGATCGCGTTCCTGATCTACACCGACCAGGCGCAGGCGGGCGAGATCCTGGCGATCACGTTCACGAACAAGGCGGCTCGCGAGATGCGCGAGCGCGTCGAGCGCCTGCTCGGCCACGGCACGCGCGGCATGTGGCTGCTCACCTTCCACGCCGCCTGCGCGCGGATCCTGCGCGCTGAGGCCGCCCGCCTGGGCTACACCCGCCAGTTCACGATCTATGACCAGGCGGACGCGCGACGGCTAACCAAGCGCTCTGCCGATGCGGTTGGCGTCGATCCCAAGCGCTTCACGCCGTCCGCGATCCACAACCAGATCTCAGCGGCCAAGAACCGGCTGATCGACGCGGACTCCTACCGCCAGGGCGTGGGCTCGCAGTTCGAGGAGATGATCGCCGACGTGTACGACATCTACGAGCGCGACATGCACCGCATGAACGCGATGGACTTCGACGACCTGCTGTTTCGCACGGTGAACCTGCTGGAGCTGTTCGAGGACGTCCGCGAGCGCTACACCAACACCTTCCGCCACGTGCTGGTGGACGAGTACCAGGACACCAACCACGCCCAGTACCGGCTGCTGCAGCTGCTCGTCGGCGGCGGCCGGCCGCCGGCCAACGGGAGCGAGCAGCCCGGGGATCGCCCGACCTACGCCGGGCCGGTGGGGCATCGCAACCTTGCGGTGGTCGGCGACGACGCACAGTCGATCTACAGCTTCCGCCAGGCCGACATTCGCAACATCCTCGATTTTCAGCAGGATTTCCCCGACGCTCGGGTGGTGAAGCTCGAGCAGAACTACCGCTCGACGGAGACGATCCTCTCGGCTGCCAACGCGGTGATCGCCAACAACCGCGGCGGGATCTCCAAGCGGCTGTGGAGCGATCTCGGCCAGGGCGATCAGATCCAGATGCGCGGCCTCGACGACGAGCACGCGGAGGCGCGCTTCGTCGTGGGCGAGATCGAGCGCTTGGTCGACGAGGGCGCCTCTCGCACTGAGATCGCGGTGCTCTACCGCACGAACGCGATGTCGCGGGTGATCGAGGACACGCTCGTGCGCCGCGAGATCGCCTACCAGGTGATCGGCGGCACGAAGTTCTATGAGCGCGCCGAGATCAAGGACGCGGTCTCCTACCTCTCGTTGCTGGCCAACCCGTTCGATGTGGTCAGCTTCACGCGCGTGGCCAACTCACCGCGGCGCGGCATCGGGCAGACGTCGCTGCAGCGGGTGCTCGCCTACGCGGCGGCCACCGACATCTCCGTGTGGGAAGCAGCGGCGGCGCCCGACGAGGTTCCCGGGCTGGGGGCGGCGGCGATCAAGGCGCTGCGCAGGTTCATGGACACGATGGAAGAGCTGCGCGTGATGGCGGGCCTCTCCGCCGACGCGCGCGGCGGCGATGAGGCAGAGGAGGCCGCAGCCGTGGGCCCGGGCGTGCCCGTTGGCGACCTGCTCGAGGCGATGCTCTCCCAGAGCGGCTACCTCGAGGCGCTCGAGGCCGAGCGCACGATCGAGGCGCAGGGGCGCGTCGAGAACCTGGAGCAGCTCGTGGAGGTGGCACGCGAGTTCGATGCCGCGGCAGCCGAGGATGCCGACACGCTGGACGTGTTCCTGCAGGAAGTCGCGCTCGTGGCCGATGCGGACACGCGCAGCGACGACGAGGGCCTCGTCACGCTGATGACGCTCCACAACGCCAAGGGGTTGGAGTATCCGATCGTTTTCATCGTCGGGCTCGAGGACGGAGTGTTCCCGCACTCGCGCGCGATCGACGAGGGCAGCCTGGAGGAGGAGCGTCGCCTGTTCTATGTCGGGATCACGCGCGCCATGCGCCAGCTTTATCTCACCTACGCGCGCCGTCGTGCCGTCTTTGGGGCGCAGACGTTCGGCATGAGCAGTCGCTTCCTCGACGAGATCCCCGCCGACCTGCTGGAGGAGCCACAGCAGGCGGTGTTCCGCGCAGGCGCGCTGTCCGGCGGGATCGCCCGATCGGCCGGCCGCGGGTCACCGGCGAGGACCGGCGGCGGTGGCTGGTATGAGCGTGGAACGACGGAGCGACCCGCCTCGGGGACGCGCGTTCGCGAGCCCGCTGCAGCGGGCGTGCAGTTCCGATTGGGCGAGGACGTCGTCCATGCTGCTTTCGGTGACGGAGTCATCACCGGGGTGGAGCCCGGCGGCGTAATCGTGGTGCGCTTCGCGGGCGACGGCTCCGAGCGCAAGCTGATGGCCGAGTACGCACCCGTCAGCAGACGCTGAAGCGCACTTTCTCCGGGTGCCCGAACGCATAGCATCTTGCGCATGAGCGCAACGATCATCGACGGCAAGTCGGTCGCTGCGCGCGTGCGCGGCGAGGTTGCGCAGGAGGTGGAGCCGTTCACGCGCGAGCACGGCCGGCCACCAGGTCTTGCGACCGTGCTCGTCGGTGAGGACCCGGCGTCGGCGGTTTACGTCGGCGGCAAGCAGCGCGCCTGCGTCGAGGTGGGGATGGTGCCGTTCGATCGGCGACTGCCGGCGGCGTCCTCGTTCGAGCAGATCGCGGAGGAGCTCGAGCGCCTGAACGCCGACCCTGCGGTCGACGGCGTGCTGTTGCAGCTGCCGCTCCCCGAGCATCTCGACGGCAGCTCGTTGACGGGGATGATCAGCGCCGACAAGGACGTAGACGGCCTCACGCCGGTCAACGCCGGGCTGCTCTCACTCGGGCGCCCCGGCCTTCGCCCATGCACCCCCGCCGGCGTCATGGAGCTGCTGGCGGACACGGGTGTCGAGCTCGAAGGCGCGGAAGCGGTCGTCGTCGGGCGCTCCAACCTGTTCGGCAAGCCGATGGCGCAGCTGCTGCTCGCCCACAACGCCACCGTGACCATGTCTCACTCGCGCACGCGCGACCTGCGCGAGGTGTGCTCGCGCGCGGAGGTGCTGATCGTGGCCGTGGGTCGCGCACGGCTCGTCAAGGGAGACTTCGTCAAACCCGGCGCGGTGGTGATCGACGTCGGCATGAACCGCATCACCCCCGAGGAGGCAGGCAACAAGAGCGGCCTCGTCGGCGACGTCGACTTCGCGGCCGCCTCCGAGGTCGCTTCCGCGATCACGCCCGTGCCGGGAGGCGTCGGGCCGATGACGATCGCCATGCTCCTGCGCAACACACTGCAGGCTGCGCGCTATCACGCGCAGCTCGAATCGCTGCTCGGAGAGATGGACAGCGAGATCTCATGAGCGCCGAATGCACGCCGGGGAGGGTTCACACATGAACTTCAGGCAGCTGCGCCTGGGCGAGCTGTTGGCGCTCGCCGGCGCGATCCTCGTAATCGTCTCGCTGTTCGTGCGCTCCTATGAGGCGCCCGTGGGCAACCTGACCGCATGGAACACGTTCGGGCCGGGCGCGGCGCTGCTGCTCGCCGCTGCTTGCGCGGCGCTTGCGATGGTCATCAGCGCACTCACCGAGCGCAGCACCGCGCTGCCGGTGTCAATCGCCGTCTGGTCGGTGTTGCTGGGGCTGATCGCAGTGATCGCCGCCATCGTCCGCGCGCTCGAGCGCCCCGACCACGCGAGCATGGCCTGCATCGGTGTGTGGCTTGCGCTCGGCGGCGCCGTCGCGATCCTCCTCGGTGCCTGGCTGGCGCTGCGCGACGAACGACCGTCGCTCTACCAGC
>Ga0209006_10001626_pt1 | contig 20394 bp, 17 predicted proteins | sample JacPin_JW_Ref_O2_FD_188567 | JGI IMG/M metagenome (GOLD analysis project Ga0209006, IMG submission 188567) | Forest soil microbial communities from Algoma, Ontario, Canada - Jack Pine, Ontario site 1_JW_Ref_O2 (SPAdes) (version 2) | ecosystem: Environmental > Terrestrial > Soil > Boreal...
CGCATCAACGGTTGGGAGTTGACGCTGCGTTCCCCGCGAATTCACAATCGCGGGCAGATTTATCTGACGTACTCGAATCAGCTCGCGCTCGGATTCGGGAATATCAACGGCGGGCTGACGGATTTTTCGTTTGGCGACGGGTTTGGATTGCTCGACCACGACCAGCGCAACACGTTGCACGTGGGCGGGGAGTGGACACTGCCGTGGCGATCGTTTTTCTCGACGGATGTCTACTATGCGTCGGGATTTACGAACGGAAATTCGCCGCCGGATCCAAATGACCATCTGCCAGGTCACACAACGTTTGACATGACGTTGAGCAAATCGTTCGGCGAGCGATTTTCGGTGAGCCTGAACGGGGTGAACGTTGCGAACCGCCGTGTTTTGCTGGACAACAGCTTTACGTTTGGCGGGACGCATTTTTTGAATCCGCGGGAGTTGTTTGTGCAGGTGAGGTATCACTTTCATTTTTGAAGGTGAAAACCGAATCCGCGTAACCGGTTGACGCCCGGCAAGCTGGGGCGCAGGAGTCCTGCGCCCCTACACAATCACGACAAAACGTAATGAATCTCTGTTGTCGCTGTGATGCGGCGCGGGTAGACTGGGTGCGTTGACAATTGAGGCGATGGAGTTCGCCATAACCGTCCTGGGATTTGAGGACTGATGACTCCTGGCAGCCAAACGGCTCCAGGAGTTTTTTGTTTGCTGGACACGTTGCGAGCAGATCGCATCGCGTGTGCAGCAGGATTGGAGAAACGTTGCGTTTAGCACTGATCGCGATTTTTGGAGCGGTGGGAACTCTGTTGCGTTACGGCATTCAGGTATTCGCGCAGATTCAAACAGGCGGCACGTTTCCGTGGGGCACGCTGCTGATCAATCTGACGGGATGTTTTGGCCTCGGGCTAATCGGGCAGCTATTGCTGAATCGTATGATGGTTTCACCCGATTGGCGGATGGCGATCACGGTGGGATTTTTCGGAGGATACACGACGTTTTCGAGCTTTGGATGGGAGACCGCAAAGATGCTGGAAGCCGGCGAGTGGATCCCGGCGATAGGCTACGTCACAACCAGTGTTGTGATCGGGCTCTTGTTATCAGTGGCCGGGATTCGCCTGGCGAATCATTTTTGGCTTTAGTGCGCGGAGCTTCATCGCGGAGGGCACATGGCATACGAGAGATTTGAAGGCGAGCGGATGCTGATGCGGATTCACATCGGCGAATCGGATCGGTGGAAAGGCAAGGCGCTGCACCAGGCAATCGTCGAGATGTTGCGAACCGAGGGATTCGGCGGTGCCACGGTGCTGCGCGGAGTCGCTGGATTTGGCGGTTCGAGCATTTTGCATACGGACAAGCTTTTGCAGATGTCGCAGGATTTGCCGATCATCGTGGAAGTGATCGAGTCGAACGAGAAGATCGAGAAAATCCTGCCGCGCATCGATGAAATGATGGGCGGCGGGATCGTGACGCTGGAGAAAGTGCGCGTGCTTGTCCATCGGGCGACGAAGAAGTAAGACGGGCACGGCGTGCCGTACCCCTACGGCGTCGGCGCCGAACGAGTCATGATCGGCTCGGTTAGTCGGGTGGGACGTATTTTCCTGCGAGAAGAATTCGTACCATCCACGTGGCGTGCGGCACCCCGGATTGCAGCAGATCGTCGGCTTCAGACTGCACGTCGTATTCGACGCGGCGCGTGGTGAGCTTTCCGTCGTCGATCACAAGATAAGAAGCGCGCATGTCTCCGTCATAGGACTGGCTCACGCTGCCTGTGTTAGCGATCGTCCATCCATCAAAGTGGCGAATAAACGGTATGTGAATATGCGCGTAGACGACTGTCTTCGCGTTTAGCGGCGCGTAAACGTTGCGAAATTCATCCTCGGTCGCGTTTGGTAACGGTGCGCGCCAACAATCGTTCGGGCTGGCGTGAACGAGCGTCAGATCATCGCGCACGAAGCGACTGGGAAGTTTTTCGAGCCGGCGCAGGCGATCTGTGCCAAGTTTCGCGACGGTCCATGGAATCGTGTCTGCAACTCGCTGGAAAACGGCGGCGAGTTGCGGAAGCCTTGCGGCGAATTCGGTAAGGCGATTCGGAGCGTAGAGCATTTCGTCGGTATTGCCGAGGACTCCCGGCCAGCCGAGCGATTCGATCTGATCGATGATTTCGGCGGGATGGGCGCCACCGGAAGAAAGATCGCCGCCGTGGATAGTGTGATCGGGCGCGACTTCGCGGAGGTCGGCGAGCACCGCGTCGAACGCGCGGCGGTTCCCGTGGATGTCCGATACAATCGCGATTCGCATTCTGAATTTCTGAAGCGCCTCGATCATTCACCGCAAACGGGACTTATGCTTGTTCATCGGCAGTTTATCTGATTCCGGCAAGAATGCGTCGCACTCACCATGGCTGAAACCAACGCAAAATCTTTGTGGCTCAATCGCACCGTACTCGGCGTCGGGCTGACGAGTTTGTTCAGCGACTGGAGCCACGAGACCGCGACGGCGGTGCTGCCGGCTTTTTTGGCGCTGATTGGCGCGGGGCCGGCGTGGCTGGGCGTGATTGAAGGCGTTGCGGACGGATTATCGAGTTTCACGAAGCTGGCGGCTGGGCATTTTACGGATCGATTGAAGACGAGGAAACCGCTGGCGATTTTTGGTTATGCGGTGACGGCGCTGGCGACGGCCTCGTTCGCGTTTGCGACGCAAGCGTATCAAGTGATGATCGGGCGAACGGGCGCGTGGCTCGGCCGCGGCGTGCGGTCACCCGCAAAGAAGGCGTTGCTCGCGGCCGATGTGCCGCCGGGTGCGTATGGTCGCGCGTTTGGATTTGAGCGGCTGATGGATACCGTCGGCGCGATCGCGGGGCCGCTGACGGCGCTGTGGTTGCTGGAGCAGACTCGGCATTCGTATCGACAAGTGTTTTTGTGGACGCTCGTGCCGGGGTTGACGGCGGTCGTTGTGTTTTGGGTTTTGGTGCGCGAGCGGCCAGTGGAGGCGCGGCCGCGAAGATCGTTTGTTGTGGGGCTCAAAGCACTGCCGGTTCCCTTTCGGCGATTTCTGGTGGCGGTCGGAGTTTTTGGAGCGGGGGATTTTTCGCACACGATGCTGATTCTGTATGCGGCGCGGGCGCTGACGCCGGCGCAAGGGGCGGCGCGCGCGGCGAGCATCGCGGTCGGGCTGTATACGTTGCACAACGTGTTTTATGCCGGATCAGCGTACGTGAGCGGTTGGATTAGCGATCATGTGCGCGAGCGGAAGTTTGTGTTGGCTGCGGGATATGGGCTCGCACTCGCGACGGCGTTGCTGCTGTGCACGGGGACGCAATCGCTCGCGTTGCTCGCGGTCATTGCGGCACTTGCGGGACTTTACATCGGAACCGAAGAGGCATTGGAGGATTCGGTTGCGGCGGAATTGGTGCCGAAGGATCAGCATGGGATGGCGTTCGGGACGCTGGCGGCGGTGAATGCGGGTGGGGATTTTTTGTCGAGCGTGATGGTTGGATTTTTGTGGAGCGCGTTTTCGGTGCAAGCGGCATTTGGGATGTCGGCGGTTTTGTTTTTGGTTGGGGCAGTGATGGTTTTGCGATTGCGGCATTGAGTTGAAAACGGGCACGGCAGTGCCGTGCCCCTACCCTGCATTTACGCCTTGTCTTCGCCATCGAACATTAAGCGAAATTCATCGTTGCGGCTCTCCCTACCGCGTGCTAGCGTTAGCGAATAAAAAGCGAATTGGCGCCAATGGGCGAAATCGCGCCAAGACGTAAGATCGGGCGGAGCAAGCTCCGCCCCTACAAACCGCGTGCTGACTGGAAGGAGTTCGTACATGCCGCCGAGCTTATTTGCTGTTTCTCGCGCACCAGAGACGCTGCCGACGATGACGCGTGCGTTTGGCGTCGTCAACGGATTCGTGGAACGCGATCCTACCGGGGAAATCATCACCGCGGTGCGGCGCTTTCCTGCGCGCGAGGCGGAGTTCGCCGAGTTCCCTTCCTGGATTCACACTGATCTCGTCGCCGCGTACAAGGCGAAAGGCGTACGACAGCCTTACTCGCATCAAGCCGCGGCGGCCGAGGCTGTGCACGACGGCAAGAACGTCGTGATTGTTACGCCGACGGCTTCGGGCAAGACGCTCTGCTACAACCTGCCGGTGCTGAATGCGATTCTGGAAGACTCGGACGCGCGCGCAATTTATCTTTTTCCGACAAAGGCGCTGGCGCAGGACCAGCTCGCGGAACTGCATGATTTGAATGAGCGACTTGCGAATCGGTTCGGCGTTTTCACGTATGACGGCGACACGCCGAGCGATGCACGGAAGGCGATTCGTGAAAAGGGGCACCTGGTTCTGACGAATCCCGACATGTTGCACACGGGGATTTTGCCGCATCACGCGCGGTGGACGCGGCTGTTTGAGAATTTGCGCTACATCGTGATCGATGAGCTGCATACCTATCGCGGCGTTTTCGGCAGCCATTTGTGCAACGTGCTGCGAAGGCTGCGGCGCATCGCGCGGTTTTATGGGCGCGAGCCACAGTTTGTCTGCTGCTCGGCCACGATTGCGAATCCAGGCGATCTCGCGTCGCGATTGATCGAGAAAGATGTCGAAGTATTGAGCGCGAACGGCGCTCCGGCGGCCGAGAAGACTTTCGTTTTCTACAACCCGCCGGTGGTGAACCGCGTGCTGGGAATTCGGCGGAGCTATTTGAATGAGTCGTCGCGCGTGGCGCAGGAATTTCTGAAACACAATTTGCAGACAATGGTGTTTGCGAATTCGCGGCTGCATACGGAGTTGCTGCTGACGTATTTACAGAAGGCGAATCCGCAGCAGCCGGGCAAGCCGGAGACGATTCGTGGCTATCGCAGCGGGTATCTGCCGGGGGAACGGCGTGAAATCGAGCGCGGACTGCGCGATGGGCGAATTCGCGGTGTGGTGTCGACGAGCGCGCTCGAACTTGGTATCGATATCGGATCGCTCGATACGGTGGTGATGGCGGGATATCCGGGAACGATCGCGGGGACTTGGCAACGTGCCGGACGCGCGGGGCGGCGCAGCGGGAGTTCGTGCGCGGTGATGGTGGCTTCGTCGGCGCCGCTCGATCAGTACATTGTGCGGAATCCGGATTATTTTTTTGGGAATACGCCCGAGCACGCGTTCATTCAGCCCGACAATCTAGAGGTTCTAGTGAATCATCTGAAGTGCGCGGCGTTTGAGCTGCCGATTGCGCCGGATGAAAAGTTTGGCGACGTCGATGCGCCGGATTTGTGTGCGCGGATGGCGGAAGCGGGATTTTTGCATCGCGCGGGCGATCACTACCACTGGACGCAGGAAGCGTATCCGGCGGACACGGTGAGCTTACGGTCGGTGACGAGCGACAACTTCATCATCATCGACATCACGGGGCAGCCAGAGGTGATCGGCGAAGTGGATTTCTCGAGCGCCCTGACGACGGTGCACGAAAAGGCGATTTATCTGCACGGGGCGCAGCAATATCACGTGGAGCATCTCGATTTCAAGGAGCGCAAGGCGTATGTGAAGCAGGTGGACGTCGATTACTACACGGATGCGATTCGCTACACGCAGGTAAAGGTGTTGGAAGTTGCGCAGGAAGCGCGGGCGAGCGAAAGGAATCCGAGCGTTGCTGCGCTGCGATCGCATGGAGATGTTTTGGTGCGTTCACAAGTCGTTGGATTCAAGAAACTGAAATTTTTCACAAATGAAAATATCGGTGCCGGCGATTTACAGTTGCCAGAGAACGAGATGCACACGACAGCTTACTGGATCACGTTGGAGCGCGCGTTGATTGAATCGCTTCCCTACACCATCAGCGAGCGGCAGAGCGGGATGTTTGGGCTGCTGCACGCATTGGAGACGGTCGCCACGTTGCTGCTGATGTGCGACGGGCGCGATCTTGGGACGGCTATTGGAGAGAAACCGCCCAAGCCGGGCGACGGCAACGAGTCGATTGTCTCGATGCGGATGGAAGACGCGGTCAAAGCGGGTGCTAAGGAATTCTTTGAGCCAAATTTGTATTTGTATGACGCGTATCCGGGTGGAATTGGATTTTCGGAGCCGCTGTTTCGCGCGCACGAGTTGCTGGTGAGCAAGACGCGAGAGTTGATCGTAGATTGCGGCTGCGAGCAGGGTTGTCCCTCGTGCGTAGGTCCGGGCGGCGATCTGGCGCCCCGCGCGAAAGAAGCAGCGCTGGCGATTCTCGATCGGTTGTGTGCGTGATGGCGAGCCTCGCGGATAGATTTTCGCGGCTGACGGCGCTGAAGCTATCGCGTTCGGCTGCAACGACAACTGCGAAGTCATTTTCGCGGCGCGCACCGGAGCAAGAAGACTCATTGTCGCAACTGGTCGGCGCGGCCATTTCGACGAATCATTACGGCGAACATGTTTCGGTCAGCAATTGGTACTCGACGCCAGAGTTTGTCGAGGCGTCGAGCAACACGCTCGATTTGTTGTGCCGGTCGCGCGATGCGGAACTTTCCAAGCGGACGCTGGCAGCGCTTTCCGATCCAACGAAATGGCTCTTTCTCGATACCGAGACGACTGGACTTTCCGGCGGCACGGGAACGTACGCATTCTTGATCGGGCTCGCGTGGTGGAGTTCGGGCGGGCTGCAGGTCGAGCAGCTTTTCATGCGCGATTTTCATGAAGAGCATTCGATCTTGCATGAGCTGTCGGCGCGGCTGGCGGAACGGCCGGTGCTGGTGACGTTTAACGGTAAGTCGTTCGATTGGCCGCTGCTCGAAAATCGCTTCACGATGACGCGCGCGATCAAGACGCCAAAACTTGCGGCGCATCTCGATTTGCTGCACCCGTCGAGAGCGCTGTGGAAGCTGCGGCTTGGCTCGGTGCGGCTGGTCGAGCTGGAGCGGCATGTTTTGGATGCGCCGCGGCTCGGGTGGTGCCGCGAAGACGATGTGCTGTCGGCGATGATCCCGCAGCACTACTTCGACTACATCCGTGGCGGACCGGCCGAGCCGCTGGCGGCAGTGATTCGGCACAATCAAATGGATTTGCGCGGGCTGGCCGCGATTCTGGCGCGGATCGAGGGATTGCTTGCCGCAGCCGAACGCGCCGATGAAGATGTCGAAAGCCTCGATCTGTTTGGGCTCTCGCGATTTCTGCACAAGCGCGGAGAACGCGACCGAGCACACTCGGCGTGCTCGCAGGCACTCGATCTGGGTCTGCCGGCCGAACATCGGCCGCGGGCTCGGCGTGAGCTCGCACAACATGCGAAGCGGCGCGGCGATCATGACCGTGCGGTATCGCTCTGGCAGGAGTTGGCTTCGGAGGCGGCTGGCGCATCGGAAGATGCCGATGTCATCGATGCGATTCATGCGTGTGAACAGTTGGCGATGCACTACGAACGGCGCGTCAAGGATCTCGAGCGCGCCAGCGAATTCATTTGCCTAGCTTTGGCGAGGGTGAAGCGCCTTCGGGCCGCCTCTCGATCGCTTTATGCGGCACCACAATTCGCTCGCATTGAGGAAAAACTCCTGAATCGAGCGGCTCGCCTGCGGCATCGGATGGAGTCTAAACGGGAGCGCTCCCAAAGCCTTCCCTTGCTTCAACAAGAGGCGGCACTCCCGGCGAGGCGGACGGCCAGCGTACAAGCACGTGTGGCCGTGGCTAAAGCCGGCCGATAGCCGCATTCGCGAATGAGTTTGAAGCGAGATACCGGATGGAACCTGAAGTCGCAACATCGGAAACTTCGACAGGATTATCTATGGCGACTACACAACAAGCCTACCTGCGTGCACAACTGGAACAGCGATACGAGCGACTCGAGTCGGCGATTCAGGCCGCAGCCGCGGAAACACAAGCGGCGCCTGTCGCCCCTTCGCTCTCAAATTTGCTCAGCGAGGTAGACGCGGCGCTGGAGCGCATGGACGCCGGAACGTACGGGCTCTGCGAAGCGTGTCACGACACGATTGAACCCGATCGATTGCTAGCGAACCCGCTGGAGCAATTTTGTCTCGACCATCTAACGACCGAGGAGCGCCGCGCGTTGGAGAGCGACTTACTGCTCGCAGCGCAGATTCAGCAAACGTTGCTGCCGGCACGAAACTTCGCACCGAATGGATGGCACGTGCGCTATCACTACGCTCCGGCGCAGGTCGTCAGCGGCGACTACTGCGACGTGTTTGAGTCAAAGTCTGGCCTAGTGTTCTTGCTTGGCGACGTTTCGGGCAAAGGTATCGCCGCGTCGATGCTGATGAGTCATCTCCACGCAACGTTTCGCAGCCTGGCCGATGCGGAGTTGCCGTTGGAGCGCATGGTCGGCGTGGCGAATCGCATTTTTGCCGAGAGCACGATGGCTGGGCAATTCGCAACGCTGGTCGTCGGACGCGCGACGCATGAGGGAGCAATCGAGCTGGTCAGCGCAGGTCATCTGCCTCTGCTCCATCTCTGCGCGGGAGAAACGAAATCACAGGGCGCGACGGGCGTCCCACTCGGCATGTTTCCGAACACAACTTTTCCAGTTTTTACTTTTTCAATTCGTGCCGGGGACTCGCTGCTCATCTATACGGATGGCCTCACCGAGGCCCGCAATGGCAAGGACGAAGAGTATGGCTTACAGCGGGTTAAGGCCGTCGCCGATAGACACGGGAACAAGACACCGGGCGAGCTGATTTCAAATTGCCTGGCGGATCTTCACAGTTTCACGGCAGGAGCGAAGCCCACCGACGATTTGACGCTGCTGGCGTTGCAGCGCGCGGCGTAGCGCCGAGCAATCGTCGGTTCCCGCTTCAGATTGCGGTTCAATTCACTGCAGAGATTTCTGTCGGGCTGGGATTGCGTTTGCGTTGCACCGTGGTTCGATCCGTGGTTTTGTCCGCAGGGGCGGTATCCCAGTGCAACCCACCGTTCAATTTATCGAAAAGAGTTCGGTCGGCGCCTTCGAGGCTGACGCAGGACATTTGCAGGCATTTGAAGAAAACGCCGCCGTCGGGCGAATCAAATGATAGAAAATCTTCCTGTCTCTTCTCGTTCGTTCGCTTCTCATACTTCTTATTTAAAGCTTCGGAATATGCCGCGAAGAATCGCGACGTCGCGCGTTCGTCGGCTAAGTCCAGCCGAGCGATGAGCACCAGCTTTTTCGTCTTTTTCTGCTCGAAGAGGATGTAGCGATCGGTGCTCCACGCGGCGGCAAGCGGAGTCGCACGGTCTTCGTTCAAGAACTGCTTGAGCACCTCTTTCCAGCCGAACTCACCCATCAGGTTGTCTTCCAGCCGAACCCAATCTGGGCCGAGATCCTTGTCGAGAGACGGCAGGTCCGCTTTGGGCGGAATGCGGAATGAAAAGTAAGTCGCCGGATGCATGATTTGCTGCGTCGAGATAGGCGGTTTTGCGAAGACGCCGGACAGCGCGTCCCAGCCTTTCGGACGAACGATCGCCGCGGAAAAATTCAGCCCGTCGAGGTACGGGAAGATCAGCGCATCCCGTAAGAAGGGCGGCGCTTTCTTGAGCATGGGGGTGCTGTCCATATCACCGACGAGCATCGACGGGTCAATGTCGGGCAAATCCTGAAGGGATCGGCCGGTGTTTTGGAGCAAATAGTCCACCATGGCAGCCATGGCGCTGCCTTCCAGCACCGATTCGCGCGCGAGCTCCGCGTCATCATTGGGACGAGCGGCTTTAACCCAATTGTCGATCTTAAAGTGTTGATCCTGCAGCGCGTGAGTGAGCTCGTGCGCCATCACCATTTTCTGGTCAGCGGCGGGAATCCAGTCAGCTACATAAAATTCATGTGATTTAGGATCGTAAAGCCCCGCAATCTGCTCCGTGAGCAGATCGATCATGAAATTGTCGAGATCGAATCCCTTGGGGAGCAAGCCGAAAGCCTCGGCGCTTCGCTGCCCCGCGTAGCGCTCTGCCTCGTCCTTGTCTTCCTTCATTTCGTTGATCACGTAAGCGCGAATCTGCTCGCGCGAGCGTAAGCTTTTCTTCAGCGGCGTTAGCAACTTCAGGCCGGTGATCTCGCTCATCTGATGGAGAACTTCGTCGGCTGCTGCCGCGAATTCGGCATTCGTCGTTCCGGATGTGGCTCCAGCAGCAGGGGTTCCCTGCTTTTCCGATTTCGCGGGTTGCTGTGTGGCCAACAGCGAGGCTGCTGTGCATGCGACGGCCACAAGCACAGACGCGAGAGACATCCAGCGAGAAAATTTTCCCCGGCGCAGCATCATCATTCGAGCATAGCAGATTCCGATTTCCACAGTCCTACCGTCACCAACCCCTGCGTCGAAAAGGGTTTCCTCCCAAATTCTCGTTGTTCAGTGAATGTGCAAATTCTTTTTTTTGTAGTAACCATCAAAGTGCTTGTTCCGATTCTTTAACAAAGTGATACTTGTGTTGTACCCTTCCGGCACGATTTTCCCCTCCCCGAGGAAAACATGATCCCCGGCCTTTGTCTCCGTCAGGTCCGTGAAAAGCTGGGGTTGACGTATCGTGACGTGGAGCGATCCAGCTTTGAGCTTGCGGCGCAGCGCGGACGGTCGGAGTTCATCCTGCATATCAGCCGCCTTGCGGACATCGAGAATCACGGCGTCGTCCCGAGTTTGCACAAAATCTATACACTGGCCGTCGTTTATCACCTGAACCCGCTCGACATTTTTCGGTGGTACGAGGTGCCGATCGACGAATTTTTCGGCGACGCGGCCGTTTTTCATGCGCCACAGAGCCATCTGATGGCTCCTCCGGCTTCGCTCCGCATTCCCGTGCATTTCGACCCATCGTTCGACCCGAATCGAACGGAGTTTTTGTCGCGGATGGTTGAAAAATGGGGCCGGTTCGAGGGCGCCCTCACCGGAGGCAACGACCATCACCGATACGGCTATATCGGCCTGAATGATCGGCGCATGATGCCTTTATTGAGGCCGGGAAGCATCGTGCTCGTCGATGTCACGATGCGCCGCGTCGAAGAAACCGATTGGGTCAACGAATATGATCGCCCGATGTATTTTGTGGAGATCCGAGACGGTTACCGCTGCGGCTGGTTCCATCAGGCCGGCTCGCGGCTGGTGATGCAGCCGCACCCGCTGTCACGTTGCTTGCCCGAATCGTGGGAGATGCCGGATGAAGCCGAGGTCGTGGGCCGGGTAGTCGGGATTGTTACGCGCTTCAACGAGCCTTGCAGTTTTCCGCCGCCAATATCTCCAACAGCGCGCGCGTATTCGAGCAAAAAAGCTCTTTGAGATAGTCGGGCGCGTCGGCAGGCATGAGATTTCGATACGCCTCGAGCTTCCGCCAGTTCGCTACCGCGACGCACAGCCCTTGCTCCATTCCTTCCAGATGAGTCCTCAGGTCGCTTTCCTGCTCTTCCAAGCTCGATTCGAGTAACCGCTCGAAAATTTCTTCGTGACATTGTTCGAGGGCTTGCTGCACCGACTCGGGTTGGTACACCGCGAGCAGCCCTTCGTGCGCATACCGGCCACTCGATAGATCGCGCAGCGAAGCCATGTACGTCAGGCGCGCGAACGCTCCCGGAATAGCCGCAAGCGTTCGCAGCGTGAAGTCCTGAATCACGCGCCGATTTTGTTGCAACTGCGTCAGTGTTCCCATCGCTGGCCTAGCCGTTCCGCAGACAGAACGTTTCGCCCTCCAAAATTTCGCTCAACGCGCCTCCTCGCAGGCTTCACGCAGGAGGAGTCGCCATGAACTCGAAAGTTGTAACCGCAATACTTTTCACGGTCGCGTTGTTGATCGTACTTCCGGTCCTCAACACCGTCAACGCACCACCCAGTGGTCATTCTGCTTTGGTCGCGGACGGCACACCCGCACCGCCCCCAGTGCCGAACCCATACTTGCTGCCGGAACTCGTTGCCGATGGCACGCCTGCGCCGCCGCCTGTGCCGAATCCCTACTTGTTGCCGGAACTCGTAGCCGACGGCACACCTGCGCCGCCGCCTGTTCCAAATCCCTACTTGCTGCCTCAGTCCGAACAGATCGCAGCCTAGCAATCGTGTCCATTTTGGGGCGCGGTCACGCCGCGTCCCCTTCGTGGGCTAACGAATCAGCTGAGTCGGGCGATTTCCCAGGCGTCGGAAGTCACGGGGCGTATTGCCTCGAAGAGTGTAGAGCGGATCAGGCTGTATCTTGCCTTTTAATTCACTCTTTAGATTGCAGTCTGGTAGCATCAGTACCGTGGCGGGTTTGTCTACCTCTATGCAGTTGCTCTGGCTCGCAGGAACCGTTCTGCAGGTCGCCGTCCTCACACTCGCATTGCTCCGCCGCCACTATCGGACGCTACCCATGTTCGTCTGGTACATCGGGTTGAACATCGCGGAAGCGTTCATCCTGGCCGGCGTTTACAGTCACTTCGGATTCAATTCCGCGCCTTCGTTTCGCACCTTTTGGGCAATGCAGATGCTCGTGATGGTTGCGCAAACTCTTGCGTCGACACAGCTTCTTCATCGCGCGCTGGAAGACTATCCCGGAATCTGGGAGTTGGTCTGGCGGGTGATCCTGGTCGCGATCATCGCCATCATCGGATACACCTGGTGGACGGCGGACGGCAAGGACCAATGGGGGCTCTGGGCCGCCCATCGCGGGTATTATTTTACGTTCGCTGTCGCGTTCGTTTTGTGCCTTCTCGTAATTCGACACTACTCGATCTCGATTGACCCCGTTTACAAGGTATTGCTCGGCGGTTTCTGCTTCTACTCCTGCTGGAATATCGTCGCCGACACGCTTCTGAGATCGCTGTTTCTGCAGAATTTTCCGGGATACGCGGACGTGTGGAACGCGTCCGAGATGGTGATGTTTTTCTCGGTTTTGGTGGTTTGGATAGTGGCGCTTCGGCATCCCGTTCGCGCAGCGGCTGCGTCGCCCACCTCCGGCCCGACCGGCGGCACTTATGAAGGGATGTCGCCGCGCGTCAACGCTCGCCTTCGCGAACTGAACGATTCGCTTCGCAAATTTTTTAGAAGGCAGGCGCCGCAACCGTGACAAGCAGCGCTCTCATCGTCGTCTCGACCGTCGCGATCCTGCTGCTGATTGCGTTGATCTGGGCATTACGCGCGCCCAGGCGGTTGTCCCGCGGTAACTTCGATCTCAATGCGCTCGAACAGCCCGGACGCCGGCACGCGACATATCTTTCGCTCATTCGACACGCCGCTTCGAGTGAGGATCTGGCCTTTCTGGCGAAGCGCGGCTACGGAAAACTGCAATCGCGATTGCACCTGGAACGCCGCAAGGTTGTTTTGCTTTATCTCGATCAGTTGCGCTGCGATTTCGAGGGTCTTACGAAGATGGCGCGCGCCGTCGCGGCATTGTCGCCATCGGTGAGCGTGCGACAGGAAGTTGAACGAACTCAACTTAGCTTTGAGTTCCTGGTTCGCTACTATGCGATTCGGCTTGCGTTCGGCTGGGGCTTTGTGCCGATGGCGCAACTCAGCCAGCTGAGCCAAATGGTGAGCCAGCTTTCGATCGAGATGGAAGCTTCGATGAAGGAATTCGGGGAACGCGCGGCTATGGCTGTGCGAACCGCGTCCTCACCGCTCGATGGAAGCGACGCCGGCGTCGTTTAGAGCCGCTTCGATTACGGCAAGCAATTCACCCGCCTTGAACGGTTTCTGCAAAATCTGAAGCGCACCGAGCGCTGCGTCACTTTGTGATGGTGCGGGCGTTGTGGCTCGCATGAGGACGACGCGTTGCGCCAGGCTTGGCCGGTGCAGACGCAGCCACGGACGCAGCCCTTTGTCTCCCGTGCCTTCGTAAATGTGCAAATCTGCAACGACAACGTCGTATTCCTGCTCACGGAGCGCTTTCTGCGCGTCGGCTAATGTGGCCGCAGGTCGGACCTGGTGATTGCGCGCACGAAGAATCCCGGAGACCGCTTCGAGAACGGAAAGATCCTGGTCGACCAACAGTATTTTGCCCACGCGAGCCGGCGCCGAAAGATTTCCGGAGAGCGAAGCCCTTGGCTCTGCGGGCTGCTGGAACGGCATTTCGATCGTAAACGCGGCCCCGTGAGGCTGGACGTTTCTGACTCGGATGGTGCCGCCGTGTTCGGTAATGATGCCGTAGCAAATGCTCAGGCCCAGACCGGTGCCCTTCCCAACAGGCTTGGTAGTATAAAACGGATCGAAAACTTTCGATGGTTCGCGGACACCGGGGCCGTTGTCCGTGAACTCGACGATCATACGGTCGCCACGAAGCCCGGTGTGCACCCATAAATCGCCCTCGCTGGCGGATTCGAGGACCGCGTCGACGGCGTTGTTCACAAGATTGAGAAACACTTGCTGGAGTTGATGCGGATCGGCCGCCGTCCGGGGCAGATCGGGCGCGAGTTCGAGATGCACCCGGATATTCTTCATCCGGAGGTCGTAGTCGCGTAGTGCCAATGTCTCTTCGAGAATCTGATTGACGTGGACGGCGATGCGTTCCGGCTTGTGCTGCCGCGCGAAGCTGAGCAGGTTTTGGACGATGCGATGCGTGCGTTGCGCCTGTTTGTAGAGCTTTTCGGCGTACTCGACGCCCTGCGTGCCGACGTCGGGGCTGGCCGTGAGCAACTGGCTGTAGCCGAGAATCGCAGTGAGCGGGTTGTTGAGTTCGTGGGCGACGCCTGAGATCAACTGGCCGACGGCCGCCATTTTTTCGCTGTGAAGCAGCTGTTCCTGCGTTCGACGCAAGTTGTCGTACGCCGTTCGCGTTTCCTCATAGAGCAATGTGCGATCGATGGCATTTGAGATCTGGCTGCCGACGGCGATCAGCAAGTTGATGTCGGCGGGAGAAAACTCGCGAGCGGAGCGCGTGCCGACTGTGAGAATACCGAGGACTCTGTCTTTCGACCAGAGGATCACGAGATAAGGCGACGTGATTTCTTCTTTCTGCTGTTTCGTGCGAAAGACCTGAGGCAACGGCAATCCCTGCGCGGACAAGAACGTCGCGTGAACCGCCTTCACATGCTGCAAGAGTTCGGGTTGCAGGTTGACCTTCGGGAACGAGCGCGCGAATTCCGAACGGTACCCGACGGCGGCGATGCGATTCAAGGAAAGCTCTTGCTCGTTGAATAGATACAGCGACGTCACGTCGAGTTTGAAGAGTTCCGCGATCTGGCGGAGCGCCCGATGGAGCGAATCGTTCAAATCCATCGACTCCGACAACGTTTGCGCGATGGAGTTGAGGACCAGCAACTCGCGATTGCGCCGGCGAATTTCCTGCTCGGCGCGCTTGCGGTCGGTGATGTCGAGCAAGAAACCCTGGAACGCGGTGACCGCGGATTGTGCGTCGCGCACGGCGATGGAAGATTCCATCATCGTGCGGACTTCCTCATCGCGGCGGCGAATCTCAAATTCAAAGTCGGCGACCGAACCATGCTCGTGGAGCAGTTTTTTCAAGCGTTCGCGATCGTTGTTGTTGACGTACATCGCGGCGATGTCGACGCTCATGAGTTCGTCGCGATGCTCGTAGCCGAGCATGCGCATCAAGGCGTCGTTAAAATCGAGGAAGCGTCCGGCAGGCGTCGAAATGAAGACGCCCTCCTGGACGTTGGAAATCAACGTTCGATATTTCTCTTCGGCGCGCTTGCGGTCGGTGATGTCTTTCAGGACGTGAACCGTGCCAAGCTGACGGCCTTCGGGATCGGTGAAGGTCGAGTTGGAAGCCAGAAAGTAGCCCGGCAGCCACGGATCGGTTTCGTCGCCTTCACCCGCGACGCCTTCGCAATACGGGCAGGATTCGTAGTAGACGTTTTTGCGCGCAAGAATCTCACCGACCTTGCGGCCGACGAGAGATTTGGTTTCGCGACCGAGCAAATGGCTCAGGCGATTGTTGCTGCGGAGAATCTTTGATTCGCGATCGTGGACGAGTATCGGGTCGCCGATGGAATCAAACGTGTACGCCCACTGCTGCTGCGCGTTCGTGACCTGCTCAAATAGCCGGAGATTCTGGAGCGTCAGGCCGAGCAGATTGGCGACGTTTCCGAGATACGAAATTTCGTCCTGCTGAAATTTCAGGTGCTGGATCGACCCGACTGCGATGATTCCGAGTGGCCCATCTTTGCCTGGCAAAGACAACGCAACAATCTCAAGCAGGCCGCCTTCGGCCATACGCTCGCGCGCGGTTGCATCCAACGAATCGCCGTTGCGAACGAAAACGCATTCCTCGTTGATGACCCGCTGCATCCACGGCTCGGACATCGGCACGCGGGCATGCCGTTCGAGAAATGGCTGGTTGTAACCGACCGAAGTTCGGGCTACGAGTTGTGCGTTTTCGCCCTGCCCTTCCGTGAGCCGCACGACACCGTGGGTCGCACCGAGACTTTCCACCAGGTGGCCGAGAACGCGGTCCAAAACTTCCTTTGCCGAGAATGTCTGTGTGCTGGCGGCGATGAGCATCGTCAGCCGGCGCATCTTGTCGTTCAATTCTTCGCTGCGAGCTCTCGCGCGCTCCAAGACCAACACAACCATCGCAACGCCAATTGCGACGAAGATCAGATGGTCAAACGCGACGCGCAAGAAAAAGAGGGGATGATTGGGCCACTGCGGCCGGTCCATGCCGTTGAGCGCACAGACGAAGAAGCCACCAGCCATGAGCCGGACGCCGTGGCCCCGGTGGGATCCAGCCGATCGCCAAAGCAGCCAGCCAGCCCACAGGCAGATCAGCGATTCGAGGACCGCGGTCTCCCAGCGGAGGCCGCCGAACTCACCGGATGGAACCCGTTCAAACCAGCAGACCGCCAGCGCCAGGACGCCCGCCAAGGGGACGATCGGCCACTTCCGCTTGGTCACACCAGCGGCGTACTGCATCACGGAGAAAAGGAAAACCAGGAGCGCCCCGACATGGGTCGCAATGGCCACCAGGCGCAATTGGGGAATATTTGTAACAGCCAGGCCGATTTCGGCTACCGAGGAGAGGGTCAGCAGGATCCAGCCGCTCAGCCACAGGCGGAAATAGCTCGCCGGATGGTCGCGGCGCAGGAGAATAAACAACACCGACAGCACAATGAATGCTGTCGACTCGAAAAACGAGATGGCGAGCAGGCCTTGATTGCCCAACACGCGGTGTTGCCTCCCTAATGTTCGTCATCACGGCCGGGGGAACCCCGGAGAAGTGCCGTGTCGAGGACTGGCTGAAGCCTTCTTACGCAGCTTTACTATGACGCTAACACGCTATTTTCTGACTGGGCAAGCGCCCCACTTTAGGGCTGTGCCGTCCCTTATAATGACTCCTGGGAGCCAACATAGTGGACGCGGAAAACATACTGGTCGTAGACGACGAAGAAGCGATTCGAGAGGTCGTTTCGACCATGCTCGAGTCCAAGGGGTACTCGTGCACCGCCGTGAGCAACGGCCGCGCTGCGCAGGATCAGGTCAAACGGGTGACGCCGGACCTCGTTCTGAGCGACATGATCATGCCGGAGATGGACGGCATCAAGTTGCTCGACTGGCTGCGCCAATACGACCCCGAAGTGCCGGTCATTATGGTGACGGCAATCCACGATATTTCCACGGCGCTGGAAGCGATTCGCCGCGGGGCTTACGACTACATTCTTAAGCCATTTGAGAAGGACCAGCTATTCCTCGGCGTCGGCCGTGCATTACAGCATCGCCGGCTCGTAATGGAGAACCGCACCTATCAGCGGAATCTCGAGCAACTAGTGGAAGAGCGGACGGCGCAGCTCACGGCGAAACACGCGGAGCTGGAGCAGTCTTACGACGATACGCTGGAAGCGCTGGGCAGCGCGTTGGACTTGAAAGACGCGGAGACGGAAGGTCACTGCCAGCGCGTCACGGCGTTTTGCATTTCGATCGCGAAGACCATGCCGGTGCCGAATCCGTATCTGCCGGTGCTGGCGCGCGCGGCGTTTTTGCACGACATCGGAAAGATGGCGATTCCCGACGGCATTTTGCGTAAGCCGGGACCTCTGAACGACGACGAAAAACAGATCATGCGGAAGCACTGCGAGATCGGCTACAACATGCTGATCCGCATTCCCTTCCTTCGCGACGCCGCGGAGATCGTGCTTGCGCACCAGGAATTTTTTGATGGATCAGGGTATCCGCGTGGGCTGAAAGGCGAACAGATTCCGCTCGGCGCACGCATCTTTACGATTGCGGACTCGCTGGATGCGATGATCAGCGACCGGCCATATCGAAGAGCGTTGCCGCTATCCCATGCGCGCGAAGAGATTCGGCGCTGCTCCGGCACACAGTTTGATCCGAAGGTCGTCGAGGTCTTTCTTTCGATTCCGGAAGAGCACTGGATCGAGCTCCGCGAGAATTTGGGCTCTCCGTTCCGGCTGGCTCACCTTCGCAACCTATAGCTCAGTGACTGTTCCGCCGGTGTCGGCGGATTGCGATACACTCGATTCGTGACCGCAAATCCACCTTCAACCGTTGCCGTCGCGCCGATTCCTCAGCTTGATTTGGCTGCGCAATACGCTGCGATTGGCGCCGAGATTCGCGAAGCCGTCGACCGCGTGCTCGCGTCGCAGCACTTTGTCCTCGGCCGTGAAGGAACCTCCCTCGAACAAGAGATCTCGGCGCTTTGCCAAGTGTCCCACGGCGTTGCGCTTGCCAGCGGCACCGATGCGCTGATTTTAGCGCTGCGCGCTTGCGGCGTTCGGGCGGGCGATGAAGTGATCCTGCCTCCGTTTACCTTTGTCGCCACTGGAAGCGCGGTCAGCGCGCTGAATGCGAAGCCGGTCTTCGCGGATATCAACCTCGATACCTACAACATCGATCCGCTGGAGATTGAGTGCCGCATCACGCCGCGTACGCGCGCGATCATCGCGGTTCATCTCTACGGCATGTCGGCCGACATGGATGCGATCGTGGCGCTTGCAAAGGCCCGGAAAATTCCTGTGATCGAAGACAACGCGCAGGCGATTGGCGCGTCGTACAAGGGTCGTCCAACTGGGTCGCTTGCCGACGCGGCGTGTCTCAGCTTTTATCCTACGAAGAATCTCGGGGCTTACGGCGATGCCGGCATGGTTGTCACGAAGTCGGCGGAACTCGATGCGCGGATACGAACGCTGCGTAATCATGGGCAAACGGAAAAGTACGTGAGCTCGGAGCCCGGCTGGAACAGCCGCCTCGATGAAATTCAAGCCGCAATTCTGCGGGTGAAGTTACGCCATCTTGCCGAATGGCAGCGCTCCCGGCAAGCGCATGCCGCGGAATATTCGATCAGGCTCTCGAAGATTCCGGGAGTGACGACGCCGGCGATTCCCGCGGGCTACGATCACGTCTTCCATCAATACACGATTCGCGTGAGCAATCGCGACGCGTTACATCGCGCTCTGACTGAAAAAAAGATCGGCAGCGCGGTTTATTATCCGGTCCCTCTGCACTTGCAGCCGCTCTATGCGTCGATCGGCCATAAGCTCGGCGATTTCCCGAATTCTGAGCAGGCAGCCCGAGAAGCTCTTTCCCTTCCGATGTTTCCTGAATTGCGCATCGACCAACTCGAGCGGGTTGCTGAGGTTGTGGCGGAGTCTGAGCGGACAGCTCGTTAAGAGGCGCGTTTTGCAAACGTGCCCCTCGCTCGACCTACAGGATTTTCCCTAGCCTCCCTCAGTATTCTTTTACCTCGGCCGATCGCCCCGCCCGCCGTCCTTTCCTCGCAGGTTTCATCCAAGCGGTCGGTAAGGTTGTGCCCGTTTTCGGTCCTACCAGGTCCCGGTAGCAGAAGTCATTTTCACCTTCAGGAAAAGAGGAGGTTCACAGTATGCGAACGTTAAAGAGCCGCGCCGCGTTGCTGACCCTTGCGGCCGTCGGACTGGTTACCGCAGCGGGCGTCGGTTGCGGGGGATCGGTCCGCTACTATGATGAGGATCATCATGACTATCACCGCTGGAACAATAGCGAAGTGGTGGTCTATCACTCATATTGGGATGGACGTCACCAGCCCTACCGCGAGTACTCCACACTGAATAAGGATGAGCAGCGCGACTACTGGCGCTGGCGCCACGACCATCACTGAGATTTTTGTTTCGAATTTGATTTTGGTTCTCATCGATTGAGACGAGGTGCGGAGATATTCGCCCCTCGTCTTCTTGATCTGATGAATCGCTGCTTACTCCTGCTTTTCGTAATTCCGCTTCAAAACGCCTCGCGTTGACTTTTCTTCCGCCTGCCCATACGATTTCTAGTTCGCAGTTCGATTTGATTTTCGCCTGTCGCGCTGCGTCGCACTCATCTCATTCGGAGGAAGAATGCCCATCAAGGTAGGCATCAACGGCTTCGGCCGCATCGGACGCAACATCATGCGCACGGCGCTGGATGACAAGGATATCCAGTTCGTAGCCGTCAACGACGTCACCGATGCCAAGACCCTCGCGCACTTGCTCAAGTACGACTCCATCCTCGGCAACCTTCATCACCATGTGACCAGCACCGACGATACGATCTCCGTGGACGGCAAGAGCTTCAAGGTTTTCAAGACGAAGGA
>Ga0209006_10001627_pt1 | contig 20385 bp, 20 predicted proteins | sample JacPin_JW_Ref_O2_FD_188567 | JGI IMG/M metagenome (GOLD analysis project Ga0209006, IMG submission 188567) | Forest soil microbial communities from Algoma, Ontario, Canada - Jack Pine, Ontario site 1_JW_Ref_O2 (SPAdes) (version 2) | ecosystem: Environmental > Terrestrial > Soil > Boreal...
GTAGTCGTCGGCGCCGGCGTCGAAGCCCTGCACCTTGTCGCTCCAGCGGTCGCGCGCGGTCAGCATCAGCACCGGCATGGCGCGGCCGGCGCGCCGCCAAGCCTCGAGCACCGAGATGCCGTCCATCTTGGGCAGGCCGATGTCGAGGATGACCGCGTCATAGGGCTCGGACTCGCCGAGATAGTGCCCCTCCTCGCCGTCGAAGGCGCGGTCGACGACGTAGCCGGCGTCGGTCAGCGCGGTCGCGAGCTGCCGGTTGAGATCGGGATCGTCTTCGACGACGAGCAGGCGCATGCCTCGTGATTCCTTGGTCTCAGGTACGTGACCTGCTCACTTCGCCTTTTTCAGGTCGGGTTTCACGTTTTGCTTGAGATCCTGGCCGACTTGGTCCTGCGGGTGGGCGGCGATCTCCGCGCCGTCGACGGCATCGACGCTCGCCTCGCCCACCTTGCCGTCGCGCGCCAGCACGGTGAGCAGATAGACAAGATGCCCCGTGCTCTCGCACAGCCGCACGTGGATCACCTCGCCGTGCTTGCGCACCGCCCGCATCGCCCGCGACAGCGGCACGACCGCGTGCGCCGCGGTCTTGGCCCGCTGCTCGGCGCGGGTGAGGCAATGCTCGGCCGCGCCGGCAGCGCCGGCGGTGCCGAGCAACAGGAGGCCGGTCAGCAAAATTCGTCCCAGGATCATCGGTCCCTCGGCCGCACTAGAGCATGTTCCGTTCCGTCGGAATCGGAACATACTCCAGCTCTCTTTATCCGGCGCATGTTCTTGTCGGCGAACCGGCGTCCACCCCCGATCAAGTCGGGGCAGGCTTTCGCCGGAACATGCGCTGGCAGGTCTACGAGCCCCGTTGATCAGGGCATAGCCGACTCTGCGAAGCCGCGAAAGGTGGCGAATTCGTCGACGCCCGCCCGCGGCGCGCGCCAGCGGTTGATGGCGGCGCCCTCGTCGCCGAAGCCGAGCGCGATGCCGCAGAACAAGATGTGGTCGTCCGGCAGAGCGAGAAAGGGCGGCACCGTCTTGTGCCAGTGCGTCCACGCCTCCTGGGCGCAGGCATGCAGGCCATGCGCGCGGGCGAGCAGCAGGATGGTCTGGACGAAGCCGCCGAGATCAGACCATTGCGGCCGTCCCATGCTGCGGTCGATCGAGACGAACAGCCCGACCGGGGCGTCGAAGAATTCGAAGTTCCTGGCGTATTGGGCAAGGCGCGCCGGACGATCGTCGCGCGCAACGCCGAGCGCCGCATAGAGCAGCGCGCCGACCTCACGGCGGCGCCCGTAGTATGGCTCCTTGAGCGGGTCGGGATAGACCTGATATTCGGCGCCCTCCCCACGCGGCAGCTCGGCATGGCGCGGGCGGATCAGCGCCTTGACGGCATCGAGCGGCTCGCCGGCCAGCGCATCGACGCGCCACGGCTGCAGATTGCCGCCGGACGGCGCGCGCGCCGCGCGATCAAGGATGTCGCGCACGACCGCAATCCGCACCGGGACGGGAAGGAAGGCGCGGCAGCTGAACCGACTCGCGACGGCCTCACGCACGTCCATGGCTCTCTCCGATTTGGCGAAAGATTGATGCGAAGTCTTGCGCGCGCATTGACGCGGCGCCAACCGTCGAGTTGCCTAATCCAGGTAATTCTACTCGACATCTGGCGCATGTTCTTGTCGGCGAACCGGCGCCCACTTCGCCGGAACATGCGTTGGGCGCACGTTCTTGTCGGCGAACCGGCGTCCACTTCGCCGGAACATGCGCCAGGCGGGACGCGTAGCGATGAGTCCGCTCGTTTTCCAGTGCCCGAAGACCGGTCAGCCGCTCGACACCGGGCTCGACATCACGGTCCATCGCGCCGGCCTGCAGCAGGTGCAGCCGATCACCCTGCTGGTGCTCTGCCCGCTGTGTGGCAACCGTCACGTGTGGAAGCTGGCCGACGGCTGGCTGCGCGAGCCGCGGCGCGGGCAGCGCACCGGCGAGTGGCGGCGGACCTGAACGGCCCGCGTGGAGGTGACTGGCTGATGCCGGTCCCGTATAATTCGCCGGCAATCACGCGTGGGGATAAGGACATGGCCATGCATCTGCCGGCGCTCGCAGGTCGGGCTTGCCCGACCCGCGCATTTTCACTGTCGATCTCAGGCAAGCCCGAGATCGGTGCCAACCGCCGCGCATTCGTCGCCGGCGGGCTCGCCTTCTTCCTGTCCGGCCTCGCCGCGCATGCCCAGGACGGCGGGCTCACACGCCAAAAGCTCGACTCCCTGATCCAGAAAACCCTCGCCGAGCCCGATACGACGCCGATCGCGCGACCCGCGATCCTTGGTTTCCTCGAGCCCAAGCTCGCGACCAAATCGATCGAGCGCGGCGAGCCCGCGGACAAGCACGGATTCATGGTCGTCATCCCGCGCCACGAGGACGGGCTCATCTTCTTCCAGGGCAAGGACGCCGATCCGTTCTTCTTCGCCATGCACCGCACCGGCGAGCACCTCAACCGCGTGGCGAGCGCGATCAACCGCAACGGCGAGCTGTCGAACTGGTCGGGCCCCGAGGCGGAAGAGAATTTCGCCAGCCAGAAGGCATTCTGGGCGGGCGAACCGTAGGGTGGGCAAAGCGAAGCGTGCCCACCGTCTGAACAACCGCGTGGGCATGCCGCTGCGCGGCGTTGCCCACCCTACGCGCCTTTCCATCATCGCGGCGGTTGCCGCCGCGCTCGCGTCGCCGCTTCCCGCGCATGCCATGGTGGGCGGCGCGGCGCCGGCCGATGCCGCGCTCGCGCGCCACGTGGTGATGATCGTCGGATCGCGCGGGACGTTTTGCACCGGCGTCGCGCTCGCGCGCGATCTCGTGCTCACCGCCGCCCACTGCACGCTGCCCGGCGCCGACTACAAGCTGATGGAGTTCGACGCGGCGCATGCGCCGCTGCTGCGCGACGTGGCGCAGATCGCGCGTCATCCGCAATTCGATCTCAAATCGCTGCTCGCCCATCGGGCGACCGCCGACCTCACTCTGCTCAAGCTCGCGGCGCCACTCGGCGCAGCCTTCGCGCCCGCCCCGCTCGCCACGCCGATGCAAGCGGTCGCGCCGGGCGATGCCTTCACGGTCGCGGGCTTCGGCGTCGCGGTGCGCCACGATGGCAAAACCAGCGGAACACTGCGCGCCGCGACGCTGATCGCGACCGGCCAACCCGGCACGCTGCAGATCCGACTGATGGATGCGCAGACGAAGGACGAGCGCGCCGGCCTCGGCGCCTGCACGGGCGACTCCGGCGCGCCCGTCTTCGTCGCGAACGGCGGGCGCCTCGCGCTCGCCGGCGTGGTGAGCTGGTCGACCGGACCGAAGCTCACGGACGGCTGCGGCGGCCTCACCGGCGTCACGCCGCTCGCGCGCTACCGCGATTGGATCATCGAGACGGCGCGGCAGATGGGGACGGCGCTCGCGCCGTGAGCCGCCCAGCCCGCCCCTTGCGGCGCGCCGCGTATAGATCGACACTCGCGCCGGGCTCGGACGCACCACGGGAGAATCCGATGACCAAGGCCGCCCTCACGCTCGCCGTCGCGATCCTCGCGCTTGCCGCATCTCGCGCCGGCGCCGAGGACGCGGCGACGCAGCAGCTCGGCGATGTTCATTTCGCCACCTCGTGCAACGACGTCGCGCAGCGCCGCTTCGACCGCGCCATGCGCTACCAGCATTCGTTCTGGTACCAGCAATCGAAGGAGATCTACGAGGAGGCGCTCCAATCCGATCCGAATTGCGCGATCGCGTATTGGGGCATCGCGCTCAGCCTGTGGAACAACCCGCACGGCCAGCCGCCCAGGCCGAACCTCGCGCCGGCGCTCGCCGCGATCCGGAAGGCGCAGGCGATCGGCGCCAAGACCGAGCGCGAGCGCGATTTCATCAGTGCGCTCGCACTGCTCTACACCGACTACGACACGGTCGAGTATCGCGTGCGCCTGCAGAGCTATCTCAAGGCGATGGAGGCGCTCGCCGCGAAGTACCCGGACGACGACGAGGCGCAGATCTTCTACGCGATCACGCTCAACGTCTCGGCATCGCCGACCGACAAGACCTATGTGCAGCAGCTCAAGGGCGCCGCGATCCTCGAGCCCATCTTCAGGCGCCGGCCGCAGCATCCGGGTGTCGCGCACTACCTGATCCATCTCTACGACTATCCGCCGATCGCGGCGCGCGGGCTCGATGCCGCGATGCGCTACGCGTCGATCGCGCCGGCGGCGCCGCACGCCCAGCACATGCCGTCGCACATCTTCACGCGCGTCGGCTACTGGAAGGAGTCGATCGCCTCGAACACCGCCTCCGTGAAGGCCGCCAAGGCGACCAAGGAGAACAACGAAGCGCTGCATGCGAGCGACTACATGGTCTATGCCTATCTGCAGCTCGCGCACGACCGCGAGGCGCAAGCCGTCATCGCCGACATGACGACGGTGACGAGCTTCAATCCCGACACTGCGGGTGCGCCGTTCGCGCTCGCGGCCTCGCCGGCGCGCTACGCAGTCGAGCGCGGCGACTGGACCGGCGCGGCGGCGCTCGAGGTGCGGCCGACCAAGTTCGCCCACGTCGAGGCGATCAGCCACTTCGCCCGCGCGCTGGGCGCGGCGCGCAGCGGCCATCCTGAGGCGGCGCAGGCCGAAATCGCCAAGCTCACCGAGCTGCGCGACAAGCTGCGCGACGCGAAGGACGTCTATTGGGCGAACCAGGTCGACATCCAGCGCGAGATCGCGACCGCCTGGGCGCTGCAGGCGCGAGGTCAGCATGACGAGGCGGTCGCCGCGATGCGCGCGGCCGCCGACGCCGAGGACAAGACCGAGAAATCGCCCGTCACACCCGGCCCGCTTGCGCCGGCGCGCGAGCTGCTCGGCGACATGCTGCTCGAACGCGGCGACGCCACCGGCGCGCTCGCCGCCTTCGCGGCGACGCTGACCAAGGAGCCGAACCGCTTCAACGCCACCGCGGGCGCCGCCGCGGCGGCCGACAAGCTCGGCGACAAGGCGAAGGCAACCGCCTATTACGAAAAGCTCGTCGCGCTCGCCGCCGGGTCCGATTCCGACCGGCCCGCGCTCGCGCGCGCCAGGCAATACCTGGCGAAGAATTGAGCCGCATGGCCGGGCAAGAGAGATGAAACGCGCGGTTGCCATCGCAATTGCGGCCTGCGTGCTCGGCGCCGCCGGCGGCGCCGCAGTGCTGGCGCACAAGACGGCGGCAATCGCTCCGGTTCCCGCCGCGCAGCCGGGCTTCACCGAGATCAAGTGGCCGTTCCTGATGGACCAATGGGGTCTCGGGCGCGCCTTCCACTGCGCGGCCGCGGCATGTGGCGCCGACGTCGAGGTCTACCTGCGGGCGAAGATCGGGTTCTGCAATTGCACGACCGGCGTCTCCGACGACGCCGAGCTCGAGCGGGTCGGCGACGTCGAGCTCCTCGGCGAGCAATTCAAGGCGGCGCGCGACGGCCATCCGATCGCGGTCGCGTGGATGAAGGGGCGCAGCCGCCCCTACGACGTCGCGGGCCGCGCCACCGGCGCGACGCTCGCGCTCGCCTTCAACGACCATTGCGACGTGATCGTCGCGACCGCGGTGGTGCCGGACGGCCCGGCCGCGCGCGTCGAGCCCGCCGTGCTCGCGTTTCTCAACAGCGACACGGTGATCAACTGGGCGAAGGAAGCGCTGGGGCTATGACGGCGCGCGGCAGTGGCGTTCGCGCGTCCTCCCGGCCTCGACTCCCACCTATCCAGGCCATCGAGCCTGGCAACGGAGAAAATGCGATGCTGCGCGTCACGACCCTCGTGCAATTGACCCTCGTTGTCATCACGATGGTCACGACCCCGGCCGTACAAGCTGCCGGGAACGATGAAGACCAAATAGGATGTATCATGGAGTGCAATCGCATCCAGCGCGCGTGCGAGAAAAAATATCCGAACGACCAGGCGCGCGCGATTGCCGAATGTACGTCAGTCAGAAATACGTGCTTGGCCCCTTGTCTCGCGCGTGATCACAAACGCTGATCGGTCCCGCGCTGATCACTTCGCCGGAGCAGCGTGAAGTAGCCCCGATGGAGGCGCGGAGTGCCGTAATCCGGGGAAAGGCTTTCCCCGCATTCCGCTGAGTTCATCCTTGGGCTTGCCGAAGGTAAGACCCGAGGGCTTCATGCGGACTACTTCACCACCCGCGCAAATCCATCAGCGCTCCAGTCCTCACTGCCGACGCCGTGGTGGACGAAGAACAGCCCGGTCGGGTCATACTTGCGCTTGACCTCGGCGAGGCGCGGGTAGTTGGTGCCCCAGTAGGCGCGCTGCCAGTCGGGCTCGAAGAAATCGCTTTCCGCAAAATAGCAGCCGGCGTCGGGCGCGAGCTTTTTCAGCTCCGCCATCGCGAGGGTGACCTCGCGCGCCGACTTGCGCGCGGTGGTCACGTCGGGCTCGTGACCCGCGATGCCCGGAAAGGCGGGCGGCGCCTCGCCGCCGATGATCGCGAGCGCGAAGGCGTCGAGCACCTGCGGGTTCATCGCGGTATCGCGCGTCGCCGCGAGCGCCGCCGGCCCCGCGCCCGCAAGACCCTTCTGCAGATGCAACTCGACGGGTGCGTGGCGGCCCGCCACGCACAGCGCGTCGGCGAGCGCCGCCTGCTGGGGCGGCGCCAGCAGCCCGACCGGCAGCCAGCGCGACTGGTAGGCGTAGATGACGTGGCCGGCCTCGGCGAGATTGCCGGCCCAGAAGACATTTTCGGCGGGCGCGCCGAGGCGGTCGTCATTGCGCGTCAGGCCGGGCGCATAGGCCTTGAGATACGCCGGGTCCCAGGCATGGCGCGCCGCGATGGTGCGGATGATCGGCGCAATCTGATAGCCAAAATCGTCCGGCATGTGCTGCGCCACCCAATCGAAGAACGGCCGCCAGATGCGCTCTGCTTCGGGCTGGTAGAACGTGTGGAACGACATGCGGATGTCCATGCGGTTGCCGGGCCGCAGCGTGACGATCTCGCCCCATGTCGGATCGAGCAGGTTCTTGGCATAGAAGTCGACGAATTCGCTGACCAGGCGGCGGAAGGCGTCGTCGGACGTGGCCGTGACGGTCGCGAAGACGCCGCCGAAGCGCGCAGGCAGATCGTGCGTGCGCAAGGTGAGCCGGGTGACGACGCCGAGGCTGCCGCCGCCGCCGCCGCGCAGGCCCCAGAAGAGATCCGGGTTGGTGCAGGCATTGGCGATGCGCACCGCGCCGTCGGCGGTGACGACCTCGGCTTCGAGCAGATTCGCTGCCGCCGTGCCGAACTGCCTGGAATGACTCCCGAACCCGCCCGCCTGCACCAGTCCGGCGACGCCGACCGTGAGGCAGCCGCCCCCCTGCACGTAGCGGCCGCCGCGGGTCGTGACCTCGTCGTAGACGTGGCCCCAGATCGCGCCGGCCCCGACGCTGACGGCGGGCTGCGGCGCCTCGCGGCATCCGGCGGCGGCGAAGGCGTCGCGGCGCACGATCGCGTTCATGCGCCGCGTCCAGATCAAGAGCGAGTCGGGCGCGTTGGAGCGGCCGAGATAGCTGTGGCCGCCGCCCTTGACGACGAGGCGCAGATTGTTGTCGCGGGCGAAGTTGACCGCCGCGACCACGTCGGCGGTCGTCTCCGCCGCGACCGCGTAGACGCTCGGCGCAGAGTCCCAGGCGTCGACCCAGGCGGTGGTTTGGGTCAAGCCGACCTGGTCGCCGATGAAGTAGGGATTCTTCAGTTCACGAAACAGCACGCGACAGGGCCCCTCGCTGCCCGCCTGCCGGCAGGCCTCGAGCGGGGAATGCACCTCGATCAGGCGGCCGGCGGTCTGCGCGCGCAGTTCGTCCCAGCGCGCCGCCGCGGGCCAGCCGGGACCGCCGCGGCGCACGCGGGCTATGGGCGGCGCACCTGGCTGCGGTGCCGCGAAGCCGCGGGGTCGGAACAAGAATGGAGCAGCAACGAGTGACGTGATGAAGTCACGCCGACGCATGGTCTTGCCTCGCACTGAGCTTGTTCGACGCATCGTGCTGGTTTCGGCTGGCGCGGTCTTGCCGATTTCCGCAGTCGACTGGCCGAATCCTCGAAGCGCCCGCCGATTGTCGAAAATGCAGTGGTCCGGCCGGATGGCCTGCTGGGCTAGGTAGCTGGAGCCCAACAAGGATTGCATTCGTGATGGCTCGCGATCATGTACAACCGGTTCATCCAGCCTACCGGACGGGCAGAACGAAATGGAACAGCGCTCCGCTTTTGCCGTCCGACGACGCGGTAATCTGACCGCCATGACGCTCGACGATACTCTGGCTGATGGCGAGACCCAATCCGGTTCCGTGTCGCTTCGTCGTAACGAACGCGTTGAAAATCCTGGCCAGATCCTTTTGGCTGATTCCTGGTCCGGTGTCCTCCACCGTCACCCCAATTCTGTCGACGCCGGGCAATTCCGTGCTGACACGCAGCTCCCGGCCTCGATCAACGATCGCGTCCATCGCTTCCATCGCGTTGATGAACAGGTTGGTGACAAGCTCTTGCAATTGACCTCTATGACATCGAAGACGGGGAATTTCGGGCGCCAGCTCGACGCGGGTCACCACGCCTCGATTCCTGAATTGGGCTTCCATCGACCGCAGCACGCCAAGAATTATCTCGTTCATATCGCTCAGTTGTCGTCCCTCATCGTTCTTCTCGAACAAGGCTCGAATGCCATCCAGCACCTCGTCGGCACGACGGCTGGCATCGGGTATCTGTGCGAGGGACTCGCGCACGTCGTCGAGATCAGGAGGCGTCATTGCAAGAGAACGCAATGCGACCCTCGCTTCCAATGTAATGACTCCCAGCGGCTGTCGTACTTCATGCGCGACCGCAGCCAGAGCTGCCTGCACGCTCATGAGCTTGTTATCCCGTTCACGCTCCAGCAGCATGTTCGACTGGGTCAGCCGCGCTTCGCTCTCCTTCCGCTCGGCAAATAACGCAGCCAGAACGGATGTGACGACCGCCACGAAAATGATGATCGTCTGGGCCTGCAGGATACGACCTTCGATCGAAAGTGTTGTCTGTCCAAAATGGCCAATGCCGTAGGTCGTCGTCCAAATGATCGTCATCGATGCCAAGCACACGCCCGCGGCGGCAAAAACCGGTTGGCAACGGACGGCCAGCCACATCAATATCGGGAAGACCAGCGCGGCTGGCACCACGGTCTCCCAAAGGTCGGTCGGCAATAATACAATAGTGCCGGTCATGACAGCGAGCGCGCCGATTGCAACGGCGGCTTCGAGAAACTCCCCGGCCGGCGGGGGCTGCCGCAGGATCGAGCCGATGCCAATCACCAGCGGTGCTACTGACACGACACCCGAGAGCGTATTCAAGAACAGGTGCTGAAAAAATACCAGAATCTGCCCTTCCGGGATGTAGAATACTATGATGAAAAGGGTCCAGCCCGCCGAGCAGACCGCGCATGAAAAAGCCGCTGCCGCGACGAGAGCGAGCACGTGCTGGAGGCGTTCAAGGGTGAACCCTCTACCGAAGAAATGATCGATCAATCCCGCGATAATCAGAACTTGGACGATGTCGCCGATGGCGTAGGATACATTTATCCCGACCGGCCGCGTCTCCGACAGAAGCACAAGGGCCGCATAGGCAGCGACTCCCACCCCCGCCGAGACAGGCCACCGCGCGCGCGGGCCAAGAGCGATGAGGAGACCCGCGGCAAAACCACCGGGCGTAAACGAGAACACCGATTCTTTATGAGGCTCGATCCACAGGCTCAGAGCGAGCCAGTCTATCAGGAAGTAGCCGGCGGCGACCGCTATCGCGAGCCAAACCCCTCGCACAAATCGATTGCCACGACCATTTTGCGCTGCTGTCGTCTCCACCGCTCGCCTACCCCCATCGAAGAGTATCGGCCAAGTCGCTTCAATCCCGGCGCAGGACACAGCCACCCGGAGGCCGTGGTCGTGTCGGCCCGCATGCGAATATCGGGACTTGCGTCAAAAAGCGCAGCCGCCGCAATGCTGATAGTTCGTAAACTTTGGCTTATGCTCGCGCCCTGATCCGCGCCACCCCGATCGATGAGTGCACGACTCTTGGTTCTGCGCACGTTCTTGTCGGCGAACCGGTATCCAACCGGATCAAGTCCGGGCAGGCTTTTCGCCGGACCATGCGCTAGCTCGCGGCCGGCACGCGCGTGAGCCGCGCGCGGCGGAATTCGCTCGGCGTCTGGCCCGTATGCGCCTTGAAGGCGCGATTGAACGGCCCGATCGATTTGAACCCGGCGTCGAGCGCGATGGTCAGGATCGGCACCTCGCGCTGGCTCGGATCGGCCAGCGCCGTCGTCGTTTCGGCAAGCCGATACCCGTTGACGAAGCTGACGAAATTGCGCTCGTCGAGGCGCTGGTTGATGAGCCGGCGCAGTCGGTATTCGGGGATCATCATGCGTTGCGCGAGCCGCGCGAGGCCAAAGCCGTCTTCGCGATAGATGCGCTCGCGCTCCATGAGCGTTTGGAGACGAGCGAGCCACGCGCGCTCCTCGGGATCGACCCCATCTGCCGTCGCGACAGCGGGCACGCCGATCGCCTTCGGCGCCGCGGCGTCCCGCGCTGTCCCGACCCGCTGTTCCACGCGCAGCCGCGCCAGCGCCGCCGCAAGCGCGAGCACGAAGACGCCGCCGGCCGTCACGATGCCGGCGCTGGCGCGCACCGCCTCGCTCGCCGACGCACTGAGCGCAGTCAGCACTGCAATCCAGATGCCCACCGCGATTGCGAGGATCAGGCGGAAGCGGCGGCGCTGCTCGACGAGATCTGCCCCGCGTCCGGCAAGCGTTTGCCAGATTCCCGCGATGATCAGCGCGAACGCGGCGATCCGCGCGATGCGCCACGCGATCGTCCAATCCGAGACGATGGCCCAGGCCGCGATCGCGGCCATCGCGGCGAACGGCAGCCAGCGCCACCATTTCGGCACGTAGAAATCGTCGAAGCTCGCGGCAGCCCAATGCAGGAAGACCGCCGGCGTCGCCACGCTCAGGATGCGGACCGGTACGATCCACAGCGGCGCGGCGAATGCGACCGCCGGCGCTGACTCGATCAGATACGCGATGGCGCACAGGTCGAACAGCACGGTGAGCCGCGCCGCCGGCTCGCGCCGCGCGTCGCGCCATCCGGTGATCGCGAGCAACGCGAGCAGCGCGATCGCGCCGCCGCGCAAGCCTGTTTCGAAAAAACCCATGGATCAGCGCCGTCCCGGGTCTGCCTATCACGGCGTGGCGGGGCCGGGTAGCGTCACGACTTCCTGAGCAGAGCGGAAATGGCTAGCCTGCGTCACCGTGGGCGGCGCGCCGCATGGGTGCATCATGACGCAAGCGAACCAGGCGACCTCTTGGCTCGGGCTCGAGGGCCGGACCTGCGTCGTCACCGGCGCCGGCGGCGGCATCGGCCGGGCAACAGCCCTCGCCTTCGCGGCCGCGGGCGCGCGGGTCGCGCTCATCGATCGCGACGAGGCAAATCTCGCCACGACCGCCGAGCGGGTCGCGGCGCAGAGCGGCCATGAAGCCGTGGCCCTCGCATGCGACGTGTCGGATGGCGCGAGCGTCGAGGCCGCGGGCAAAAAGGCCGAGCGCGCGGCGGGCCGCTGCCACGTGCTGGTGAACAATGCCGGCATCCTGCGCCCGGGCGCGCTCGCGAGCCTCACGCTGGCCGACTGGAATGCGATCATGTCGGTCAACCTCACCGGCTACTTCCTGTGCGCGCAGGCTTTTGGCCGGCAGATGCTGGCGGCGTCGGGCGGCGCGATCGTGCACATCGCCTCGATCGCGGCAAGCGAGCCGCAGGGCGCGAGCGGCGCCTACAGCGTCAGCAAGGCCGGCGTCGCGATGCTGTCGCGGTTGATCGCGCTCGAATGGGGACCGCGCGTGCGCAGCAACGTGGTGAGCCCGGGCCTGGTCGAGACGCCGATGTCGCAGGCGTTCTATCAAGTCGAAGGCGTGCGCGAGCGGCGCAGCGCCATGACGCCGGCCAAGCGCATCGGCCGGCCGCAGGACATGGCGGATGCGGCGCTGTTTCTTGCCAGCGATCGCGCGAGCTTCATCACCGGGCAGGAGCTGGTGGTCGATGGCGGCCTGTCGCAGACGCTGATGAGCCTCGTGCCGCGGCCGGGGTATTGAAGAGCAGGCCAAGTCGCCATCAACGCTCGGCACAGGCGGCGATCGAACGCCGAGCGGTCACTCGAATACGTGCGCAATCTCGGTAGGCTCGGGCTTCCCCGGCACAGAGCCCGCCACGATCAGCAGCACGAGGTTCACCGGTCCGGCGATCAGGCCGATCAGCGAAAACCACTGCATGATCTGGTCACCCGCACCGGACATGATCCCATAGCCAAGGACGAGAAATGGCAGCCCGAGCATCGTGACGAGCAGAATGGTCGGACCAATCCACACCGGCCAGCCGATGTCGCGGAAGCGCGACGCCAACGCTCTGGCAAGCCATACGATGATAAGGGTATCAACCACTCCAAACGGCCCAATGTTGCCGTTCATCATTATGAAGCCCAAAACCAGATGCCCCAGCACGAGCGGAACGGCCCACATCCAGAAAGAAGGCCGGTCCAGCCGCTTCGGTAATTTCCCCATTTTATGCCCCCGCCTCATCGAGCCCGTCGGTCGCGAGCTTAGCGGGACTGCATTTGGCGTGGAAGCGGGCACGGGGCGCCTACCACGCACGTACGAAACATCAGCCCCCTACCCGACCGGCCGCCCCGATCCGCCGCGCAGCGGCCGCTCGGGCAATCGGATCAGCGCGACGAGGCCCGCGGCGAGAAACACCGCCGCCGCCGCAAACACCCAGCGAAACACGCCGGCCGCATCGCCCCCCGCGACGCCGGCGGCGATCAGCGCCTCGGCGCCGCGCGCGCGGTCGGCGGCGACGCCGAATCCCGCCAGCATGATTGCGCCCATGACGGCGACGACGAGCGAAGCCGTGAGAGCGCGGAAGAAGTTCATCACTCCGGTCGCGGTGCCCATCTGGTGCACCGGCACGGAGTTCTGGATGCAGACGGTGCAAAGCGGAAACACCGAGCCGACCCCGGTGCCGACGAAGGCGAGCGCGACGATCACCACGAAGGGCGAGGTCTGCGGCCGGAAGGCGAGCCAGGCGGTGGCGACGATCGCGAGCGCCATGCAGGCGATCGAGACGCGCTTGTAGTGGGTGAGGAACATCATGGCGCGGCCGGCGAGGATCGAGCCCGGCGTGGTCATCACGGCGATTGGGATGAGCGCGAGGCCGGAGTTGGTCACCGAGAGCTTGTGCACAAGCTGATAGTAGAATGGCACGAACACCGTGAGCCCGATCGAGGCGCCGACCGCGCAGGCGCTCGCCGCCGCGCCCATGCGCACCACCGGATTGCGCAGGATCGGCAGCGGCAGGTACGGCTCCTTGGCGACGCCGATGCGCCAGCGGAACGCCAGCGCGAAGAGGACCGCGAGAACAAGCAAGCCGACGATCGGCGGCGAGCCCCAGGGAAAGCGCGTGCCGCCCCAGGTGAGCGCGAGCAGCAGTGCGACCGCGCCGCCCATCATCAGCGCGGCGCCGGCGATGTCGAGCTCGTGCCAGCGCTCGTTGCGCGGCAGGCGCTTGAGCGCCGCGTTGGTGAGATAAGCGGCCGCGATGCCGACCGGCACGTTGATCCAGAAGATCAGCGGCCAGGCGAGATGCTGGGCGATGAAGCCGCCGACGACAGGGCCGCCGACGCCGGCGCCGACCCAGACGATGCCGATATAGGCCTGGTAGCGGCCGCGCTCGCGCGGCGCGCTCACGTCGGCGACGATCACCTGCGCGAGCGGCATGATGCCGCCGCCGCCGAGTCCCTGCAGGCCGCGGCCGAGCACGAGCACCAGCATGCTGGGCGCGAGCGCGCAGACGCATGAGCCGGCGATGAAGATGCCGATCGCGGTGAGCATCATGGCGCGGCGGCCGTGGATGTCGGAAAGCTTGCCGTAGAGCGAGGCGACGACCGTCGACGTCAACAGGTAGGCCGTGACGGTCCAGGACAGGTTTTCGAAGTCATCGAGATCGCGGCCGATGGTCGGCAGCGCGGTCGCGACGATGGTCTGGTTGAGCGCAGCGAGGAACATCGCGAGCAGGATGCCCGTGATGACGCTGCGCGCCTCGGCGAACGAGAGATAGCTTGCCGGCGCCCGTTCGGTCGCGACGTCCATCAGCCTTCGCCCCGCCCGCGCAATGGTCTCTCTTCCACCGCCATCATCGCAAGGGCGGCGAGGCTGAGAAAGACCGCGGCGGCGATGAACACCCAGCGAAACGCGGCGGCGAACTGGCCGCCGGCGTGGCTCGTACCGGCGAGGGTGTCGAGCGTCAGGCTCTCGCTCGCGCCGCCGAGCACGATCGCGCCGAACGCCGCGACGATGATCGAGCCGCCGAGCTGGCGGAAGAAGTTGAGCGTGCCGGTCGCGGTGCCGGTGTGGTGCGGCACGACCACGTTCTGGATCACGATCGTCGTGGTCGGATACATCGGACCGAGGCCGGCGCCGGCGACGAGCAGCAGCACGCAGATGCCGGCGAGCGAGTGACCGGCCGGATCGACCGCGAGGTCGGCGAGCAGCGCGATCGCGATCGCGAGGCCGATGAGCGGCACGCGCTTGTAGCGCGGCATGCGCGCCATGGCGCGGCCCGCCGCCATGGCGCCGATCGTCGTGCCGACCACGAAGGCGATGAGGGCGAGGCTCGACTCGCCCGGCTTGAGACCGAGCACGAGGCCGAGATAGAGCGGCGTCATGATGGTGAGCCCGATGATGGTGCCGATGGCGAAGAAGCCGGTGACGAGGATCGCGGCGACCACGCGGTCGCGCAGCACCGCGGTCGGGATGAACGGCTCGGGCGCGCGCGCAAGGCGCAGCGCGAACAGGGCCCACAGGACGCCCGAGGCCGCGATGAGCCCGACGATCGCGGGCGAGTCCCAGGCGTAGCGCCGCCCGCCCCAGGCGAGCGCGAGCAGCAGCACGAGCGCGGCCGCGACCATCAGGCCGGCGCCGAGGAAGTCGAGCCGGTGCGGCCGCTCGTAGCGCGGCAGCTTGCGCAACGCGCGGTCGGTCATCACCAGCGCCACCGCGCCCATCGGCACGTTGATCCAGAAGATCAGCGACCAGTGCAGGTATTCGGTAAGGAAGCCGCCGAGCACCGGGCCGAGGATGCTCGCCGCCATGAACATGACGGCCGAGTAGCTCTGGTAGAGCGGCCGCTCGCGCGGCGACAGGAGGTCGGCGATGATGGTCTGCGCGATCGGCAGGATGCCGCCACCGCCGATGCCCTGCAGCGCACGGCCGGCGATCAGCGCGCCCATCGAGGGCGCGAGCGCGCACGCGATCGAGCCCGCGATGAAGATCGCGACGGCGATCAGCAGCGCGAGGCGGCGGCCATGGATGTCGGCGAACTTGCCGAACAGCGGCGTGACGGCGGTCGCGGCCAGCAGATAGGCGGTGACCACGAAGGACAGGTTGTCGACGTCGGCGAGCACCCGGCCGAGCGTCGGCAGCGCGGGCGCGACGATGGTCTGCTCGAGCGCCGAGAGGAACATCGCGAGCATGATGCCGACGATGATCTGGCGCACCAGCGCCCGGTCGAGCGGCGCCGCGTAGATCGGATCGGTTGGTGCCGCCGCGGCCGCTTGAGGGGTGCGCGAATCCGTCGGCGCCTCGGATGAATTCATTACGAGTCTCGGGTGAAAGGGATCGCGCTCGGGGTATCGCCGCACACGGATGCCAACGCAATGGGGGCCGTTGCGGGGCTGGTATGAGCCGGTACCCCCGGGGGAGAGAGCGCCGGCAGGGGAGCGCGGGCGCCTTGCGGGCGGCAAAAAGTTTCCCAATTCGAGAGCAAGGAGCGAAGTGCCGGCGCGGCCGCCTTGCCCGCATATGGGGGCAGAAGACGGAGTTTCCCGTCGCGACGCAAAGGAGCATGATCATGATTGCGCTGGCGATCAGCAACGACGAGCCGATGACGGCGAGACGAAACGGCGGCAATTACGCGACCGACGCGGCGCGCTGGGAGGCGCTCAAGCAGCGCGACCGCGCGGCGGACGGAGCGTTCTGCTATTCGGTGCGCACGACCGGCGTCTACTGCCGGCCGTCCTGCGCGGCGCGCCTCGCGCGACGCGAGAACGTCGCGTTCCATGCGAGCCCGGCCGCTGCCGAGAAGGCCGGTTTCCGGCCGTGCAAGCGCTGCCGGCCGAACGAGCCGGCGCTCGCCGAACGCCAGGCCGAGGCGGTCGCCAAAGCATGCCGGCTGATCGAGCACGCGGAAGAAATGCCGAGCCTCGCGACGCTCGCCAAGGCGGCCGGCATGAGCCGCTTTCATTTCCACCGCATCTTCCGCGCGGTGACCGGCGTCACGCCCAAGGCCTATGCGGACGCCCACCGCGCGCAACGGGTGCGCGACGCGCTCGCGAGCAGCGGGTCGGTGACCGAGGCGATCTATGACGCCGGCTTCAATTCGAGCGGGCGGTTCTATGCGGCTTCCTCCGACATGCTCGGCATGACGCCGCGCGATTTCCGCGCCGGCGGCGCCGGGGCCGCGATCCGCTTCGCGGTCGGCGAGTGCTCGCTCGGCACGATCCTGGTGGCGGCGACGGAGAAAGGCGTGTGCGCGATCTCGTTCGGCGACGACCCCGACGCGCTCGTGCGCGACTTGCAGGACCGTTTCCCGAAGGCGCGGCTGATCGGCGGCGACGCGGCATTCGAGAAGCTCGTCGCCAAGGTGGTCGGCTTCGTCGAGGCGCCGGCGCGGAGCTTCGACCTGCCGCTCGACGTGCGCGGCACGGCGTTCCAGCAGCAAGTGTGGCAGGCGCTGCGCAAAATCCCGGCCGGCGCGACCGCGACCTACACGGACATCGCCAAGCGCATCGGCCGGCCGAAAGCCGTGCGCGCGGTCGCCGCGGCCTGCGCCGGCAACCCGGTCGCAGTGGCGATCCCGTGCCATCGCGTGGTGCGGCTCGACGGCGACCTCGCGGGCTATCGCTGGGGCGTCGCGCGCAAGCGCGCGCTGCTCGCGAAGGAGGCGGCGGCATGAGCAGCCTTCGCGCAGCGCGCTGCGGCGGACAGGCCCGTCAACAGGAGCCCACGTCGATCGCCGCGCGCGTCGCGGCGCTCGACTGGGCCGCGATCGCAGGCGCGCTCGATGCGCACGGCTGCGCCGTGGTCGGGCCGCTGCTCACGCCGGATGAATGCGCGGCGCTGGCGGCGCGCTACGACGACGAGGCCGGCTTCCGCAGCCGCATCGTGATGGCGCGGCACGGATTTGGCCGCGGCGAATACAAATATTTCGCCTATCCGCTGCCCGACGAGGTGGCCGCGCTGCGCGCGGCGCTCTATCCGCCGCTCGCCGCGATTGCCAACCGCTGGAACGAGGCCATGGGCGTCGCGCTACCCTACCCGGACGCGCACGACGGTTATCTTGCCCGCTGCCACGCCGCGGGGCAGGCCAAGCCGACACCGCTGCTGCTACGCTATGGCGCCGGCGACTACAATTGCCTGCACCAGGATCTCTATGGCGAGCACGCCTTTCCGCTGCAGGCGACGCTGCTGCTGTCGCGCCCGGGCGAGGATTTTTCCGGCGGGGAATTCGTGCTGACCGAGCAGCGCCCACGCATGCAGCCGCGCGCCGAGGTGGTACCGCTCGCCCAGGGCGAGGCGGTGATCTTTGCGGTGCATCACCGGCCCGTGCAGGGCACGCGCGGAACCTATCGCGTGAGCATGCGGCACGGCGTCAGCCGGCTGCGCGCGGGAATGCGGCATACGCTCGGGGTCATTTTTCACGATGCGCGCTGAGCTGGCCACAAGATACAACACCTTGAGACTTAACGGTAAATTTGCACCAAATTGATGATTTTTCGCCCCGGACGGAACGTTTTGCTGCAACGCAGGTTTTCCGAACGAAATCGGGGTTGGGCATGTCGCGTGCGACATATTACTGGCGCCAAGCAGACATATGCATGCGGCTGTCGCTGCTGAGCAACGACAACGATGTCGCTGAATTGCTTATCAACAAGGCAATCGAGCTGATGTCCCAGGCTGAGACAGCCGCGGCCGAAGAGGACACCGGGACGATCGACGAGGGATCGCCAGGCGACGATCCCGGCCGCCACTGAAAATCGGTATCCGCTTTTTCGGGCATAGGCGAGCGAAGCGACGCCATTCTTCGAACGGCTGTGCCCCTGCAAACGCACCGTTCAGGTCGCGGCCTCCCCTGCTCGCACCGCACACCGATAACCTTGTGGGTTTCGCGCGCAGGAGTATCCTGGACCGGCAACGCGGCCGCTGAAGCAACCGCGGGCATCGGGAGACACCAGGAGGCACCACCCATGGCTACGGCAGCCACCTATGCGGCTATGTCGCCGGACGAACACAGCGTCCAGTTGCGCAAGGCCGTCATCGCATCCACCATCGGAACGACCATCGAGTGGTATGATTTCTTTCTCTACGGCACCGCCGCCGGCCTGATCTTTCCCAAGCTCTTCTTTCCGGGATCCAATCCCTACACGGCGACGCTCTTGTCCTTCGGGACCTATTTCATCGGTTTCGCCAGCCGGCCGGTCGGAGCTGCGATCTTCGGTCACTACGGCGATCGCATCGGCCGCAAGGGAACGCTGATCGCGACCTTGCTGTGCATGGGCATCGCGACCTTCCTGATCGCCTTCGTGCCCACCTACGCGCAGATCGGCATCTGGGGCGCGGTGCTGCTCACCGTGCTGCGCACGCTGCAGGGCATCGGGGTCGGCGGCGAATGGGGCGGCTCGGTGCTGCTCGCCATGGAGTGGTCGCGCACGCGCGGCCAGCGCGGGCTCGTCGCCTCGTGGCCGCAGTTCGGCGTGCCGTGCGGGCTGCTCCTCGCCAACCTCGCCTTCAACGCGTTCAGCACCTGGTCGGGCCCTTCGTTTGACACCTGGGGCTGGCGCGTCCCGTTCCTGCTCTCGATCGTGCTGGTCGCGATCGGCCTGTGGATCCGGCTCGGCATCCTGGAGACGCCGGTGTTCCAGGAGCTCGTCGACAAGGAGCGCATCGAGAACGCGCCGGTCCTCGAGGTGATCAAGAAGCAGCCGAAGGAGATCATCCTATCGGCGCTGCTGCGCATGTCCGAGCAGGCGCCGTTCTACATCTTCACGGCGTTCGTCTTCTCCTATGCGGTCGGCCCCGCGAGCGCGCTCAAGCTGCCGCGCGAGCTGATCTTGTGGGCCGTGACGGCCGCGGCCGCGGTGTCGTTCATCACGATACCGCTGTCGGGACACATCTCCGACCGCATCGGGCGGCGCAAGATGTACCTGATCGGCGCCGCCACCACCGGCCTGTTCGGCTTCCTCTACTTCGGGATGATGGATACCGCGATCTCCTCGGCGGTGTTCATCGCGATCGTGCTGTCGCTCATCCCGCACGACATGCAGTACGGCCCGCAGGCCGCGCTGATCGCCGAGTCCTTCACGCCGCGGCTGCGCTACAGCGGCGCCTCGATCGGCTACCAGCTCGCCTCGGTGATCGCCGGCGGCCCGGCGCCGCTGATCGCCACGTGGCTCTACAAGACCTACGGCTCCGGCTACGCGATCTCGATCTACATCGCGGCTTGCGCGGTCGTGAGCCTCGTGTCGGCTTCGTTTATGCCCGACTACACGGGCCGCGACATCTCGGCCGAGTACGACGAAGGAAAGCCGTAGCACGCGGATCCGCGGGCCCAGGGACGACCCGGGCCCCGCGTATCGCATCCGACTGGTCGCTCAGCTCTGCGGCGGACCGGCGACCGCGCTCGGCGGCGGTGGCGGGATCGGCGGGTCCTGCTTGATGACGCGCGCCGGCTCGCCCTTGCGCAACGGGACCAGCGTCAACATCACTGGATTGGGGTAGTGCTCGAGCGTGGCTCCGGTCGACGCATCGACCGCCATGCCAATGACACCGCCCACCAGCACGTTGCCGGCAAAGCCCGCCGCTCCGCCGGCGGCGATGCGCGTGCGGACCGGCATTTGCGCCGAGTGATATCCCGGCTTCGATGCCGTGACGTCGAATTCGTCCTTGCGGTTGAACGGGAGCGTGCACGGCGTTGTGCAGACTTGCCCCGTCGAGGTGCGCACCTCGGCTCCCGCCGGCTCCGACTGGATCTGCACCTGTTCGGTCGTGCCACGCGTAATCGACGCGCACCCGCCGCACGCTGCGGCGAGCGCGAACACCACTAGCCATCGCATTGAGATGTCCCCCCCGAGCCCCCAAGATACTACCAGCAACTCAAGGCTGCACGTCAAGACATTGCGGCACAGAATCTTTCAATTGAGGGGTGCTCCATAGGGAAAATCTGCCGAAGATGAGGTAATATAGTACTCGTCACTCGCCACAGACCTCCCGCGGAGCCGGATCCCGCAAGGCCGCCGGCGCGGCCCGAA
>Ga0209006_10001628_pt1 | contig 20380 bp, 20 predicted proteins | sample JacPin_JW_Ref_O2_FD_188567 | JGI IMG/M metagenome (GOLD analysis project Ga0209006, IMG submission 188567) | Forest soil microbial communities from Algoma, Ontario, Canada - Jack Pine, Ontario site 1_JW_Ref_O2 (SPAdes) (version 2) | ecosystem: Environmental > Terrestrial > Soil > Boreal...
CCTTCGCTGCGCGGCTGCATGCGCACCTCCATCACACTCTCGCGGACCGCGGGCTCGTAATGGAATGTGGTGGTATGGCGGACGGAGTAAATCAAGGGAACACTCTCTCCTCAAAATGGCTGGATTCCCAAATCCTCTTACGCGACCAGCGCCGACTCAACCGAGTAGTCAAAATAAACCTGATGAATTGCGGTGTGCGCCTGCGCGCACTGCCAGCGAATGCTGTCAACATACGCCGTGGGCCCCGAGGCCATGATCTCGTCGATCTGGCTGAAGCTGAGAGTGGCGCGCAACCGTCCCGCCAGGCGCAGTGGCTGTTCCGCCTTCCGTTCGGTCAACTCTCCGATCGCACGCAGCGCCGCATGGATCATGTCGACGGAAAAGCGCACGGAATGCGGAAAGCCCGAGTTCAGCAGCAGAAATTCCGCCACTCGCAGGGGACGCAATTCGGCCGTATAGGTCTTGCAGTAGGCTTCGAATGCAGCGCAGGATTTCAGCAGCCCCACCCACTCCAGATACTCCTCGTTTTCGACGGACTGATCCGGCGATTGTGGCAGTCGCTTGAAATGCGCGCCGATCAGCCGCGCCAGCGCGTCGGTGCGCTCCACAAATCGTCCCAGTTGAATGTAATGCCAGCCCTCGCCGTGCGACATGGTGGAATCGGTTACGCCCTGGAACAGGTGCGCGCCTTCCTGCACCGCGCGAAAAAAAATGTAGGAGTGCAGCAGCCATGCTTCACTCGAAGTCGTGCTGTTCACTTGCAAATACAGGCGATTGAGCTGCTCCCACATTTCGGTGCTGCATTGCTCGCGGACCTGCCGCAAGTTTTCCCGAGCCGCGGAGACGCACGAAATAATTGACGACGGATTACTGCGATCGAGCGTGAGAATCTGCGTAAGCGTCGCGGCGTCGATTTTGCCGTTCTCGGGAGGAGCCACCTGCGAAGCTTCCAGCAAGCGCAGCCAACGCCCCGCGCCCGCTTCCGGAGATTGATCCAGCCGCAGCTGAAAATCCACGTCGATCAGGCGCGCCGTGTGTTCGGCGCGTTCCAGGTAGCGGCTCATCCAATACAAACTGTCTGCCACCCGCGACAACATGGTCGTTTCTCTCTGCCCGCTCATGCGCGCAGCACCCACGTATCTTTACTGCCCCCACCCTGCGAGGAGTTCACAACCAGCGATCCGCGCCGCAAGGCCACGCGCGTCAAGCCCCCCGGCACCAGAGTTACGTTCTCACCATAAAGAATGTAGGGACGAAGGTCCACGTGCCGCGCCTGCGCTTCGCCGTCGAGAAAGCACGGCGCCCGCGACAGACTCAGCGTAGGTTGCGCAATGTAGTTTCGCGGTTCGGCCACGATGCGCTGGCGGAATTCTTCGCGCTGCTCGGCGGTGCTGTGCGGTCCAATCAACATGCCGTACCCGCCCGACTCACCCACCGCTTTCACCACCAATTCGTCAAGATGTTCCAGCACATAATTTCGCTGCGAGCGATCGGTAAGCAGGTAGGTTTGCACGTTAGCCAGGATCGGATCTTCACCAAGGTAGTAGCGGATGATGGCAGGCACATAAGCATAAACCGCTTTGTCATCGGCGATGCCGGTTCCGATCGCGTTGGCCAGCATCACATTGCCGGCGCGGTAGGCATTGAACAATCCCGGCACGCCCAAAGTCGAATCCCGCCGGAAGCACAGCGGATCGATGAAGTCGTCGTCCACGCGCCGGTAGATCACATCCACGCGCCGCAGGCCCGCCGTGGTACGCATGTAGACAACGTTTTCGTGCACCAGCAGATCTCTGCCCTCCACCAACTCTATGCCCATCTGCTGCGCCAGAAACGTGTGTTCAAAATACGCCGAGTTGAAAACGCCCGGCGTGAGCAGAACCACTTTCGGCTCGTGCCGCCCCGAAGCATTCGGCGGGCCCAGCGCCCGCAGTGTCGCCAGCAGTGCCTGCGCATAGTGATCCACGGGGCTCACGCCGTAGTCGCGGAACAGGGTGGGAAACACCTTCTTCAGAACTTTGCGGTTCGCCAGCATGTAGGAGACGCCGCTGGGCACACGCAGATTATCTTCCAGCACCGCGAAACTGCCGTCGGGCAGCCGTACCAAGTCTGTGCCGCAGATGCTGACGTAAATTCCGCGCGGTACCGTCAGGCCGCGCATCTCGCGCCGGAAATGGCGGCAACTATAAACCAGTTCGCGTGGCACAACGCCATCCGCCAAAATTCTTCCTTGGTGATAGATGTCTTCCAGGAAAAGGTTGAGCGCCGCGATCCTCTGGGTCAGCCCGCTTTCAATCTTGCGCCATTCGTGGTTCGGAATGATGCGAGGCAAAAGATCGTTCGGGAACACGCGCTCCGTGCCTTCGTCGTTGCCATAAACCGTGAAAGTGATTCCCTGATGCAGAAATGACAGGTCAGCGGCTTGCTGGCTCTTGCGTAATTCCTCGGGAGGTAGTTCTAGCAGCGTCTGAAAAAGTGCCTGATAATGCGGACGCGGCACGCCCGGGGCTTCGAACATCTCGTCATAAGCCCCATCAAACTGATAGTTCCGGAAGGGAGGCCGAAACAACGTGTGCACAGGCTCCGGCATCGCCACTCTTCTTAACACACTCCGGGCTCGGGTGCGGCTATGCGGCACCCCAGGACTTTAAGGGGCGGTCCAGCGCAAGTCCAATCTAATTTGTTTATGGCTTCGATTCAGTTTTTGCGGGGTTTTAACTTGACTTGAGCCCAGACTGGCTCAGAGGCTAAGCGCGCCAGATGCGCTGCTGAACGTCGAGCGAGGAAACCATCACCGGCTCGTGGTGTACCTGCGCGGCGTGTTGATTCAGCGCTCCTGCGGCTTGGGTGCGGAGGTTTCCGTTGCGGGCGTCGAACTCTGCCGTGGTGACGCTATGTTTGCAGCGCACGCAGGTGAACTGCATGCCGCCCGCGATTCGTTTGATGGTGTAGTGTCTCACTGGCTTGATTGTAGTCCCCGGCAAAGAAATCGCAGCAGAAACGCTGAAAGAAAGCCGCACCAGAGGTGGGCGGCGAAGGTAATGCGCCGGCGAGTAAAGTCGGCCGGTGGGAAGTCGATGGGAGGCTCGGCGCGACGGTTCGGGAGCGTCTGGACGACCATACAGAAGTTCCGTCATTCCGAGCGGAGCGAGCAATCTTCTTTCGGCTCGTGTGGCACAGATCATCTGGGCCAGGATCGTCACTTGGCCAGGCGGTTGTACCTTTTCAGCACTTCTCGAAGGCGGTCATGAGGAAGCGCAAGGACCTCGTGATCGTCGATGCCCTTCATGGTTTCCGCGGCGACCATGGCGTTGACGACCGCCTCTTCAGTGGCCTGGACGGTGGCGAGGAAGATGGGATCGAGCGAGTCGTTCGGAAGCATGGTGAGCTGATGCAATCCCTTGGTGCCGACCGCGCCGGGATTGGCGGTGGAGAAGGCGATAAAAATATCTCCCGAACCGTCGCCTGAATAGCTGCCATCGCGGCCCAGCCCCAGGGACACTCTTCTGGCGATGCGCTTGAGCTGGGTAGGAATGAGGGGGGCGTCGGTAGCGACGACCACAATGATGGAGCCGGTATCGTTGCCGTAGGCGGGCCGTTCAGGAATCTCCTTGCCGACCGGAACGCCCGCGATGCGGAGCTGGTCGCGGCGGCCATAGTTGCACTGCACCAGCACGCCCACGGTATAGCCCCCAGCTTTAGCGTCAAGCACGCGGGAAGAAGTGCCGATTCCGCCTTTGAATTCGTTACAGACCATGCCCGTGCCGCCGCCCACGTTGCCCTCTTCGACCGGACCGGAGTGCGCCACGTCGAGGGCGTGGAATGCGTCCTGCGGGTGCACGTGGAATCCGTTGATGTCATTGAGCCAGCCGTCCCAAGTCTCAGCGACCACCGGCAACGACCACCAGTAACCCTCCATGTCGGGCGTTCCGTGCTTCACTTTCCAGGCGATGACGGCGTCGCGGACCACGCCGACGCTGTGCGTGTTGGTGATCATCACGGGACCGTTGAGAAAACCGGAGTCCTCCACCCAAGTGGTGCCGGTCATCTCACCGTTGCCGTTGAGCGTGAACCAGGCGGCGAAAACAGCGTCATTACTGGTCTTTCCGCGGGGATGAATCGCCGTGACACCGGTGCGCACCGGTCCTTGACCGACTATAAGTTTGCCTTCACCCGAGATCAGCGTGGTGTGCCCGACCTCAACTCCGCTGACGTCCGTGATGGCGTTATGGGGGCCGGGAGCGCCGTCGAACGGCACGCCCAGATCCCGCGCCCGCGGCTTGGTTTGTGCCGCGACGGCGAGCGTGAAAGTGAGAATGAATGCAAAGAGCACGACACGGCAGAGTCGACACTCGGACATGGAGCCTCCAGGGAACGAGGAAGTATACAAGGATGGCGGGTGTTGGGGAGCAATGGGCTGGGTGGGGTACAATCGGCGTAAGAAGTTCCTCGGGAGTGAGACCATGAACGGCTGGAAAAAGGCACTGGTAGCGGGTTCGATCGGTGTGGCGACGATTCTGTTTGTGAAGAAGAGGTATCCCGCGGGTGTGCTGGCCACGGGAGTTGGATTGGCGCTGCTGGCGTCGGAATATCCGGAGAAGTTCGAGAAAGTGCGCAGATCGCTGCCCGACTATTTCGATCGTGGCATGCAGGTGATGGAGATGGCCGCGCGGGCCGGCAAACGCATAACCGAAGCCGCGGGACAATCGGCCGCCAACGCCTGGGAAGAGATCGGCGGGTGAAAAAAACGCGCTTCGGGCTTCAGCTTTCGGCCCATCTCTCATGAAGCTCGCACCTCTAAGAGTTTAACTTTGTCTTGGAACGGTTCCTCTGGTCTGAGTTTCTCTAACCGCCGTGCCCCCAGGTGCAAGCTCCCTGCAAGCTTTCGCGCCTGCCGATCGACAATGTCAATCGTGTTTCCGTCAGTGCCCGGCTCCCCAACGGCAACGTTGCTGTAAATGGGCCGTAGGCCAGCCGTCCATCTTTGGAAAGCGAGACCTCACCTCCCGTTGACTCCCCCAACCACGCCTGCGATCTCACGCTTGGCAACCGGGTCGACCAGCAGCAAGGCATGGTCAAACTGATTTTCCACCCCGAGCAGGCCGGGGGGCAGGTGCGCTGGCTTTCAGGATCGGAGCAGAATCCACTCCGCCAGCAATCGTAAACAGCACCACGAAGAAGACTGCGATAGAGACCGGCATTGGGCGCCGAGTCAGCATTGCCGCACCTCCGGCGCGCAGCCGTTATGCCGACATCCAGCTCTGCGAGCAAACCAGACGCCCCCGACGAGTAAGGAACGAGTAGAACAAGAATTAGGGAAAAAATTAGGAGAAAGAATCCGAAAGGTCCAGAGGAGGCGCGAAATGAACTGCGACCCAGCCAGGCGATCTGGTAAAGTTTGCCCATGCTGAGCCCCGAGGCGAAACAGAGAATTCAGATTGCCCTGATCCTGGCGATGGCAGTTGCGGCCGTGCGCATCGGAGTGATTCTCTTCGAGCGGCACGAAGAAGAGGTCGCCCGGGCGAACAAGACTAAGGCGCAGAACGCCGGCTACTCCAATCTCGATTACTACGTGAACCCCAAGAAACTCTATCCCTATGACGTGAAGTCGGCGAAGCAGTTGACCGAGCAGCCGGTGTGGGCCAAGGAAGGATACAAATACACTTACTATCCCTACGATGCGGCGCGCAAGCGCGTCGATTTCGCGCATGAAGCCGGACTCTTGCTTCCCCTTGAGCGTCTGCAGATGAAAGACGTAGTCACCGATATTCCGCACGAGGCGGGAAGCCGCCGGCAGATGATGGCCGTGTTCGAGAAAGACGGCAAGACCTACGCGGTGCCCATCGGCTTCGAAGCCGACGGCCAGTACACCATCTACTCCGACGAAATGCTTTTCGTCGAAGATCCGCACGTCTTGTACAAGCACTGGCCCGCGGACGTGTGGCAGGCCGTGGATCAGCATCAAGTGAAGCCCGGCATGAATGAACTGCAAGCCGATTTCGCCGTGGGCATGGGCGTTCCGGATTCAGGCGACACATCCTACGAAAAAACTGTGCGCTATCCCAATGGAGGAAAGCCGCTGGTGGTCGTCTACCACGACGGGAAGGCCGCGGAGGTTAAGCCCGGAACTCCGCCTGCTTAGATTCTCCCATCCGTCGTTCGCCGGCGTGCGATGCGTCGGGATTGCCAATCCCCGCTCTCGACGGCTCTTTCGGTTCCACCCCTGACAAGTCGCGCTCCCATCCCTCGTTCTCCAGTTGGATGTGTTCGATGGCGATCGCGGTTCGCATTGGCGTCCAGATCAGGCAATGCCTGATACTCCGACACCCAGCAACGGTAGACCTTGTAGGAAATCACCAGTTGATCCGCTTCGTTGTAGAAGTCAATCACGATATCCTTGCGAAAATCAGCGAGCGCAACTTCTGGATTTCCTCCCAGCGTCCACACCTTATTCGCCCAGTTGGCGAACGCAAGATCTTGAGTAAGGCCCCGCTCCAGCGTGATCGCATCGAACTGAGTGCGCCCAGGAGATTTGCGACGGGTGCTGGGATCGCCGCCCTCCCTGTGCTCGACGACCTCCGTGCTACGTTTCAGCCCGCTCACTTTGCTCACGCCGGCAACGTAGGCCCCATCCCACTTCACTCTGAATTTGAAGTTCTGATAGGGATCGTGGCGAGTCGGATTTACCGTGAATTCCGCCATGCAGTCTCCCGCTCAACGGACGCCCGCCAGGGCCTTCGAGACTTCCGCAATATCGGGCACCACAGGGATATCGTAATTCTTGTGCCAGGCGAGTTTGCCGTCGCGATCGATAATGGCGATGGCCCGGCCGCTGATGCCTTTCTCTTCCAAATACACGCCATACTTCGCCGCGACTGCGCCCTTGGGGTGGAAATCAGCTAGCAGGGGATAGCTGATGTGCATTTTTTCAGCGTAGGCCTGATGCGACCAGACGCTGTCCACGCTAAGGCCCAGAACCTGCGCGTCGAGCTGCTCAAACTGCTTCATGTCGTTGACCAAGCAGGCGTGCTCCTTGGTGCAAACCGGGCTCCAATCCAGCGGATAGAAAACCAGCACAACACGCTTCTTGCCGCGGAAATCGGCCAGCTTCACTTCCTGCTGATTCTGATCCTTCAAAGAAAATTCAGGTGCGTGCGCGCCGACCGATGCTGACATAATGCCTCCATAAAAGCGGATTTCGAGATTAAAGGACCAACATGCAATGATAACTGACTTCGCTTCTCCAGGTTGCCTTCTGGGACGACATTCGAGAAGCCAGTCGCCTCCCGGCACGCGACGGCTTATTTCACCACCGGCGAATTCTCGTCCGCGAGCTTGGTCTCGTCGGCGTGAATCTTGAAATCATCCTCGGCGTAGAACGACCGGTGCTGCGGGTCGAGCTGTTTCGGCGTCATCGTAAGCACGAAGCTGTCTTTCTTGCCTTGGAAGCTGGCAGCGTAATCGCCGCGATTGGTGTTGACCATGCGCTTGGTAAAGGTTCCTGAGTGCACCAGTTCCGCGAGCGTGGTGGCGAAATGGCCGTACTGTTTATTGAACTGGCGTTGTGCGCGCAACACCACGCGCATATAGCCCAGGGCTGCGGCCTCGGAGTCGGAACGCGCGGGGTCTCCCGGGAATTTGGGTTTGTAAGTTGGCTCACCCGGCGGAAGCGTCGGCGACGGCGCGGCCTGCGTGGCCGGGGCAGCTGAATCCTGACCAGGCGCGGTCTGCGCCCATGCGGACGAAAGCGACGCGCTCAGGCAGCACATCAGGATGGCATTTAGAAAATAGTCCAAGCTTCTTTTCGCTGATTTCCGGCCAGACTGTTCAGCCATGTGCCTTCGTCTCATCGTCAGTCCTCTCCCAATAACTTGTTCCTAAATAGGCCGCGCCCGCGCTGAGCTGCCAAATCGGGCTCAGGACGGGCCCCAACCCTAATTTTTCCATGTTACTCCCGTAATTTATATCCGGTCATCAGTTCTTTCCATTGGCCGCTAATGTCTCTATGCTTGATTGAAGAATTCACACTGTACAGGGAAAACTAATGAAAGCAGCAGTCGCCAGAAAACCCATCATCAAAATCGCCGTAGTGGAGAGCGACCCCTTGCGCTTCGTGGGGTTCCGCGCTTTGTTCGACTCCGAGCCTGAGTTTGAACTCGTCTCCGCGGCATTGCCCGAGATCAGCACGTTACAGAATATCGATCTCATCCTGCTCGGGAACCGTTCCGGCCAGAATCTGTTCGACGTGATGGCCAGCCTGAAGGCAACGCGTCCGGATCTGCGCATCATCGTGACCGGCTCCGGCATCGACGAAGAGACGATTCTGAAGGCGATCGCTTCCGGCGCAAAAGGCTATGTCGACGAAGCCGCTTCGCCCGCGGAATTTGCGCAAGCCATCCGCATCGTGAATCAGGGCTCAGTATGGGCGCCGCGCCGCGTGCTCTCCATGTTCATCGAGCGCGTGTCCTCCACCCCCGGACGAATCTTTCCCGCAGGCCGCGTGACTTTCACCGACCGCGAAAAAGAAGTGCTGGAGATGCTGGTGGCCGGACGCTCCAACAAAGAGATTGGCGCTCAGCTCGGAATCGAAGAGCGCACCGTAAAAGCCCACGTGGCCAAACTCATGCGCAAAGTTGGCGTGCAGAACCGCATCGCGTTATCCGTGCATGCGATTACCCATTCACTGGTGACGACCAAGTAGCAGCTTCCAGCTACGAGCCGCTTAGGAGACATCCCCTAAATGGCTTTCGGGAAGCAAATGGTTTCGGAAAGTGGATGGTTTCGGGAAAGGCAGGGCTTCCGCCGTGCCGCCTACGCGGCCTTAGGATTTGGGCTGCAGCCCCTGAGGTCCGCCGTCGTTCTCACCGTAACGTCTGGCCAGTGACCTCGGTAATCTTGCACGATTTTCGAGTCCGACGCATACTCGCCTCACCTACCACAGAACCTGGGAGACGGGGTTGAGAGTGGCGATTAGGGTCACTACTTTCAGCCCCGATTTTTTGTCTTCCACGGGTCCACCTGCTTCATCCCCGTTCCGCAGCCGTGACTCGCAGGGTTTAGTCCCTTAATCCCTCCGCATTCGAAACCCTCGATTTCATTTACAATCCCATCAGACATACTCCCAGAAAATCCATTCGATCTACGAGGAATCTCGCGAGGAACCATGAAAAAGTTCTTATTGCTGACCCTGATCCTGTCCTGCTGTTCCGTTTCTTTCGCCGCCAATGAAGCTGCCAATGGAGACGACCAGCCGCGCGAATCGAAAGCTTCGGATCGGACCCAGGCTGCCGCCGACGTCTTGAACGAAATTCAAGGCGCGCCCGACTCTGGCATTCCTCAGGAAGTTCTGGCCTCGGCGGAGTGCGTGGCCGTGGTGCCATCGATGCTCAAGGGCGGCTTCATCGTGACCGCAAACTATGGCCGCGGACTGGCCAGTTGCCGCACTCCCAAGGGCTGGAGCGCTCCCGCATTTTTCACGGTCGCGGGCGGTGGCGTCGGCTTTCAGATCGGCGGGCAAGCGGTGGATCTGGTCATGCTCATCATGAACGACAACGGCATGAAGAACCTGCTCTCCAGCAAGTTTGAACTGGGCGCGGATGCCTCGGTGGCAGCCGGCCCCGTTGGACGCCATGCCGAAGGCAGCACGGATTGGAAGATGCGCGCGCAGGTGTTGACTTACTCCCGCGCCCGCGGCGCGTTCGCCGGCGTCAGCCTGAACGGCGCCGTCGTGAAGCAGGACAAAGACAGCACCCGCGAATTCTACGACCGCATGGTCTCCTTCAAAGCCTTGCTGAACGGAGACGTCGCGCCGCCGCCAGCCGCAAACCCGTTCCTGACCACGCTGGCAAAGTGGGCGCAGGAAGCCGCAAAGTAAATCTGGGCTTCGGGCTTCGGCTTTCGGGCTTTCGCCAAAGCTGACACCCGCCAGAAGCGCCGTCCCTGGTGGTGACCGCCGGCGCATTTCGGTTTCTTGCGGAAGCCCGAAGCCGCTCGTGGTAGTTGTCTCGTGGTAGTTTGACACCATTTTCCCCCAGTGTTACCGTCACGCTTCCCCCGATGCGGCAGCGACTTGAGTACGCGGCAGCCTGGCCGTTCATCAAAATCCTCGGAATCTTGCCGCGCCCCCTGGCCCGGGCCGCAGCCATCTCCCTTGCACACGTGGTCTATCTCCTTCACTCCCGCTTGCGAAAAGTCGGCATGCGCAATCTGGCCATGGCTTTTCCCGAGAAAAGCGATGCCGAGCGCGCCCGCATCCTGCGTGGAGAATTCACTTCTCTGGGACGCCAGCTCGCCGAAGTCTGCCAGCTTCCCAGCTACACGCTCGAGAACGTCGAGAAAGTCGTCGTCTACGACGGATTCGAACACTACGAACAAGCGAAAGCCCGCGGGAAAGGCGTGCTGTTCCTCACCGGCCACTTCGGCGCGTGGGAGCTTTCGGCCTTCTCCCATTCCCTGCACGGCCACTGGATGCACATCGTCATCCGCCCCATGGACAACCTCTACCTCGACCGCCTGATTCGCTCCTACCGCACCATGCACGGCAACAAAACGGTCGCGAAAGACGAATTTGTGCGCGGCCTGATTTCGGCGATGAAGGCGGGCGAGGTGGTAGGGATTCTGATGGATACAAACGTCACTCCGCCGCAAGGAGTCTTCGTAGATTTCTTCCGCATCCCCGCCTGCACGGCCAGCGGCTTGGCCCGCATCGCCCTGCGCACAGATGCAGCCGTGATTCCAGGATTCACCATCTGGGACGAATCCCTAGGAAAATACCGTCTGCGCTTCGATCCAATCGTAGAACTGATCCGCACCGGCAACCTCGAAGCCGACATTCAGGCCAACACCCAGAAGTTCACGAAAATCATCGAAGACTACGTGCGTCGGTATCCCGAGCAGTGGCTGTGGGTGCATCGCCGCTGGAAGGCGCGTCCACCTGGGGAACCGCCTCTGTATTGATTGCCTTGGAACTTCCCGGATTCCCACAGCCTATCCTCGGCGGTTTTCACGAACAATTCAAATTCCCGTAACATTCCGGTCACATGACTTTTCATATGATCTCTGCTCGAGGTCACTCAGAAAATGAAAAAAACACTTGCTTTACTCTCCCTCGCAGCTGCCCTTTCGATGGGCACCGCAATCGCCCAAACCAATAGCGATTTCCTACAAGGCCACATCAAACGCGTTCTGCTGATCAGCGTCGACGGTATGCACGCAGTGGATTTCTTGAACTGCGCCAAGGGCATCAGCACCATCAACAACGGCGCACCTTATTGCCCAGCACTGGCAGCGCTCGGCAAGACTGGCCTCAACTACGTCGCCGCCAGCACCACCAAGACTTCGGATTCCTTTCCCGGCCTGATCGGGATCGTTACCGGCGGAAGCCCGGCCTACACCGGCGTCTACTATGACGTGGCTTATTCGCGGAATTATGACGCTCCCGCGAAAACCACCGGCAACGGCCTGGGCGCCGGACCCTGCACCCCCTTCGCCGCGCCGACCGGCACCACCACCGAGTACGAAGAAGGCATCGACATCGACCAGACAAAATTGAACGGCGGCGCACCCGGCGCCTCTCTGACCGATGGCACCATCGCTTCGATCGACTCGAAGCGACTGATCCGCGACCCCAATAATGGATGCAACCCGGTTTGGCCGTGGGATTTCGTTCGCGCCAACACCATCTTCAGCGTTATTCACGGGGCCGGCGGATACGCAGCCTGGTCCGACAAGCACCCCGCTTACTCCGCGGTGGCCGCTGGTGCTGGGCCCACGGCGCTCGACGACTTCTACGGGCCGGAAATCAACTCCAGCGTGATTGCCCTTCCGCACGTAACCACACCCCTCGGCGCGGCCTGCGACCCCATCCGCGATCCCGGATCGGACCTGACTGCCTGGACCAACAGCTTCCAGAACATTCAGTGCTACGACACTTTGAAAGTCAATGCGGTCCTCAATTGGATCGATGGCAAGAACCACCTCGGAACCGCGCAGACCAAGGTTCCTACCATCTTTGGCATGAACTTCCAGGCGCTGAGCGTGGGCCAGAAGCTGGTTGAGGCCAGCAACAGCACGACCGGCGGATATCTGGATGCAGCGGCCACGCCCACCGCGGCGCTGCTGACCGAATTCCAGTTCGTCGACGCCTCGATCGGGGAATTCGTCAGCGAGCTGAAGGCCCAGAATCTCTTCGATTCGACTCTGATCATCATCACTGCCAAGCACGGCCAGTCGCCCATCGACCCCAGCCGCTACGTCTCTCAACTGATCAACGGCACTTCGCCCGTCACCCTGCTCTCCAACGCGGGCTATATTCCGTTCTCGGAATCTACCAACAACCCGACCGGGATTGGACCGACGGAAGATGATGTCTCGCTGGTTTGGCTGACGCACTCCTCGGATACGTTAGCCGCTGTCGCACTCCTGGAAGCAAATGCCACCCCCGCTGGAATCGAGCTCGGGCAGATCTATTACGGTCCGTCGCTCGCCCTTAACTACAACGACCCAACCAAAGACCCGCGCACGCCGGATATCATCGTGACCCCGAACGTGGGGGTTACTTACTCCGGCAGCACGGCGAAATTGTCCGAGCATGGCGGGTTCGCCCATGACGACACGAACGTCATTCTGCTGCTGTCCAATCCGTCCTATAAAGCCAAGACGATTCGCGAGGGAGTAGGCACGGTCCAGGTAGCGCCAACCATCCTCCAGAGTCTGGGTCTGAATCCTTCGTCACTGAGCGCCGTCGTTTCCGAAGGAACAACCGTGCTTCCCAAGTAACCTTCAATCGGCGACAGCCGGTTCAACCGAAAGCGGACGCTGCTTCGAGAGCGTCCGTTTTTTTTGTTTGACCAAAAGAGGCTTCGGGCTTCGGGCTGGGCGTGGCCGCATTTGGAAACTGGCCCACGCCCGCACAACCACAATCAACTCAAAAGTGGGCGCCCGTACAAAGTGTTCCAGAAGGAACACTTCTCCAATTCTGCACCCTCCCGAAAATCCACAACCGCGAGTCATCTTCCCCCTCGCCTCTTCCTATAGAATCGAATCATTCCCATGAATACTCTTGAACAAATCGCTGAACTTGAACGGCAATATTTGCTGCAGACATACAACCGCTATCCCATCGCGTTCAGCCGGGGCAAGGGCGTGTTTTTGTTTGACCTGGAGGGCAAGCGCTACCTGGATTTCGTCTCCGGGCTGGGAGTGAATGCGCTGGGGCACGCGCATCCGCGCATCGTGAAGGCGATTCGCGAGCAGGCGGCCAAGCTGGTGCATATTTCGAATTTGTATTACCACGAATATCAGGGACCGCTGGCCGAGAAGCTGTGTAAGCTCTCCGGACTCAACCGCGCATTTTTCTCCAACAGCGGAACTGAGGCGATCGAAGGCTCGATCAAGCTGGCGCGGCTGGCGGGGCATCGCGCCGGCGGAGCGGCAAAGAGCCGCCTGGTGGCGCTCGATGGCTCCTATCACGGGCGCACGTTCGGAGCGCTGTCGCTCACCGGGCAGGACAAGCATCGCAAGGGGTTCGAGCCGCTGCTCGAAGAAGTGACTTTTGTAAAGCAGAATGACCTCGAAAGTCTGCGCTCCGCCATCAGCGACGAAACCTGCGCGATTGTGCTGGAGCCGGTTTTCGGCGAAGGCGGAATTTATGAGTGCTCGGTCGAGTTCTTGCAGGAATGCCGCGCGCTGGCCGACCGCCACCGCGCCGCGCTGATCTTTGACGAGATTCAATGTGGCCTGGGGCGCACGGGAACGATTTTTGCGTTCCAGAGTTTCGGCGTCACGCCGGACATCGTCGCGATCGCGAAGCCCATCGCGGCGGGGTTGCCGCTGGGCGCGTTCCTGGCCAAGGAAGAGTTTGCCTCGGCGATTTCTCCAGGGCAGCATGGCACCACTTTCGGCGGAGGTCCGCTGGCCTGCCGCGTCGCCCTGGAATTTCTGGCGATCGTGGAAGAAGAGAAGCTGCTCGAGAACGTAAACAAAGTGGGTGCGTACCTGCAGCAGGAGTTGAAAGCGCTGGCGGAGAAGAGCGCAGCCGCCACGGAAGTACGCGGGCGCGGTTTCATCCAGGGGATTCAGCTGGAGATCCCGGCGCGTCCGATTGTCGACGCAGGTCTGGCGGAAGGTGTGCTCTTCAACAGCACCCAGGATACCGTGGTTCGCTTCCTGCCCCCGTTCCTGCTGGAGGAGAAGCACGTGGACAAAGGGATTCGCGTGTTGAAGAAATTGCTGGGGAAGAAGCGGAAGAAGGCGGCGTAATTCCGGCAACGCCGGGTGCCCCATTTCCCGCGTTCTTTGCGAGAAGTGGGGATTTTTCAGTCAGCAATTCCCCCCGCATCAGCCGCGCTCAGGATCGGCTTTCTCGCAAAAGACGCGAGAAATGGGGTACCCGGCCGAAAAAAATCGGGGAGCCGAAGCTCCCCAGTGAAGCGACAGAGGCGATGTATCAGTTAGATAGAATCATGCGGCGGTGAAAGAGTTGTCCTCGGGGCGGGGAGATTTTGCGGTGGCGGAAGGCGTCCAGGAAATTTCTGCTCGGGTGGCCGCGACCGCCGGGGCAGGGGTCGAAGAGTGCTGGATGGAGGTCGAGGGTGCTCGCATGCGCTACCTGCGCGCCGGGTCGGGGCCGGCGCTGATTCTGCTGCATGGGCTGCTGGGATATTCGTTTTCCTGGAGGTTTACCATGCCCGCGCTGGCGCCCTACGCCACGGTCTACGCGCCGGACCTGCTGGGGGCTGGCTTTTCCGACCGTGCCTTCGCCCTCGACTGCAGCATGCGAGCCACGGCAAAGCGCGTGGTGCGATTCGCGGAGCAGCTCGGCCTTCCATCTTTGGACTTGCTGGGCACGTCGCACGGAGGCGCCGTGGCTATGATGGCCGCGGACGAATTTCTGGCCTCCGGTTCTCGCCTGAAGCTGAACCGCCTGGTGCTGGTCGCGCCCGTGAATCCGTTTTCTTCCCACGGAAAGAGGCTGGCGCCGTTCCTCGGAACTCCACTCGGTGCGGCTTTGTTCCGGCTCACTTTTCCCCGCATGCCATTTCTTTTTCCCTACTGGCACCGGCGCATGTATGGCAATCGCAATCACATTCCTCCCGGAACCCTGGAGGGCTACATGGCGCCGCTGGCTCTCCCCGGGCTGTTCGAGCACGGGCTCAAGATTGTCCGCACCTGGACGCAGGACCTGGCGGAACTGGAAACTATTCTGCCGAAACTGGCGAGCCTCCCCACGCTGCTGCTGTGGGGCAGTAGCGATCCGGCGGTCTATGCTTCCTCTGCGCGTCCGCTGGCGCAGTTCTTCCCCAATTCGCAGACCGTTATTTTTCCTGGGATTGGACACTTGCCGTATGAAGAGTGCAGCGAGGAGTTCAACCGGGCGTTGCTCGAGTTTCTGGCCAGAACGCGAGTTCCAGCTTAGAGTGGTTTCGCCCGGCTGGCTTCGTTAGTCTGCCTCTGCTCCGCGCATTCCCATATGGCCCACCACATTGTCGACATTCTGCGCGAAGCAATCGTCCATTACGGATACTGGGCGATCGCGGTTGCGCTGCTGCTCGAAAACACCGGAATCCCGGTTCCCGGCGAAACCGTGCTGTTGCTGGCGAGTTTTCTGGCGTCTTCCGAGCACGAATTGCAGCTTTCATCGATCATCATCGTGGGCACCGTCGCGGCCACGCTGGGCGACAACCTCGGCTATGCGGTCGGACGCCGCGGCGGACGTCCTCTGCTGGAACGCTACCGGGAATTGTTGTGCATCCGACCCGCAACGCTGGAGCGGGGCGACCGGCTTTTTGCGCAGTATGGGGCAGTCGCGGTGTTCTTTGCCCGCTTTGTGTTTGGCTTGCGCATCGTGGGTGGACCTTTGGCCGGCGTCTTGCGCATGTCCTGGAAAAAGTTCTTGCTGTTCAATTTTCTGGGGGCTTCTCTGTGGGTCACAGCAGTTGCCACGATGGGCTATTTGTTCGGGAGACACTGGGCGCGACTGGTGCAGGATTTGAAGCGGCTCGACATCACAGTGGCAATCGTGGTTCTGCTGGCTGCATTTTACTTTTGGCGGCGGGGCCGGAGAGAAACCTAGCGCGCACCTGCAAAGTCAACGGAATGCGCAGTTTACTTCCCGCAAGGCGGGACTATACTGTGCGGAGTCGCGGGGCGGCCCCCCCAAATCAGGGCTGTGGCCACACCAAGACGAGAACGGCTGCGTCCGAGCCGGAAATCCGGACGAGGAGGAACGTATGAAGAAAATCGGGATCCTGACGCTATTCATCCTGGTGGCGCTGGCTTTAACTCTCACCCTGACTGTGGGAGCGGCTACTCCGAAAGCGCCCGCAGCAGTTGCTGTGGCTCCGGCCCCGGCTCCGGCCGCTGCCGTGGCTGCACCCATGCCCCCGCATCCGCACATCACGGAAGCTCTGGAGGCTATGCGCTCCGCGAAGCACCACCTCGAGACGGCCGAGCATGATTTCCATGGCCATCGGGTAAAGGCCATCGAACATCTGGATCAGGCCATCCACGAAGCCGAGGAATGCGAGAGGGAACCGTAACCTTCTGCGCTGAAGAGTTGGCGAAGAAATCAAAAGGCAGCGTCGTTGAGACGCTGCCTTGTTTTTGGGGAACTCGCGTATAGCTACCGTGCAAATCAAGTCAGGCAGGTCAAGTCGGCCAGGTCAAGTCCGGCAGGTCAGGTCAGAAGTTCAAAATGCAGAAGTAAAACTGCGGGCCCCTGTGGATATGCTTCCGCAACTTGACTTTCACTTCTGACTTTTGACTTTATCGATTGCCGAAGGTAATTCCCACCGTAGCTCCCGCCCGCACTACATTGCCGGAGTTAAACTCGACGTTGTTCTGGATGTGGTAGTAGTGAACCTCGGGTCGAACGAAAAGACGGTGATAGAAGTAGTAGCGAATGCCCCCACCCAGGTGCTCCATGAAATGACTGTCGCTCACGAAGGGGGTGCAGCTGGCGTAGAAGCAGGTGCCGCTGTACCCCTGGTAAAAGCGAACACTCTCCGCGCCCACTCCGACCATCAGGTCCAGGCCATATTTCTTACCCAGGCGAGGCTGAAACAGAGCGTTGACATCGAGCAGGATGGGGCGGTAAGTCTCGAAGTAGCCGGGATACACACCATCCTTCCATTTCCACGCGCCCTCGAAGTTCAAGCCGAAACGGCGATAAAGAATCACGTCGCCGCTGACGCTGGGGTAAACACCGCCCTTCTCCGCGATGATGGGCTGATTCTGCGTGGTCGTAACCGGAGAAGAAGACAGCAGCGTGCCGCCCCCCACCATCACGTCGACCTGTTGCGCCGAAACGAAGCTGGCTGACCATCCCAGTACCCATACGCCCAGCGCACACACGGCCGCAATTCGCGCGAACTTTCTCAATACTCCCCCTCGTAGTTCGGTTCAGTTTCTAAATACGGCTTTTAATCACTTTGGATTTCTAGATTCTACAGGAACCCATCGAGTCACCACGAAAGAGGCTGCCCCACTCGTCGCGGTTTTCGACGAGTGGGTACCTCGGACGATGGTATCAGGGGCCTTTTACTCGCGAATCCTGACTCATCTGCAGAAAGCCAGAAATGTGAGGTCGCGGAATGAGCCAGGGGTCAACCTCCGTGGCGCCCACCCGTTCGGCAAGCGCAGGGCAGGCCCGTCGAAAACCGCGACGAGTGGGGCAGCCTCGGCGTGATGAAAAGGCCGAATTCCAATTCTCAGTCTGGACCACCGATGGTGTAACCGATCGAGGCTCCCACGTGAATGACGCTGTTCGAGCTGAAGATGTTGGTGTTGTTGATGATGTTGTAGTAACGAACCTCCGGGCGGACAAAGATATGTCCCCGCACGTAGTATCGGATGCCGGCGCCGGCGTCGACCAGGAAGTTGTGGTTGCTGACGAAACAGGCACCGAACTCCAGGCAGTTGGCGTTATCCACCTCACCATAGAAGCGTGTGGTCTGGAAGCCAATGCCACCGAGGAGATCAAGGCCGACTTTTTTGGTTAGCCTGGGCTGGTAGATGGCGTTGAAATCCAGAATGATGGGGCGAAAGGGTTGTCCGTTATAGTTCCCCTGGCTCGCTCTCCAGGTCGTCTCAAAGTTAAAGCCGATGCGCTTGTGGAAGATGACGTCGGCGTTGATGCTCGGGTATAAGCCTCCCTTTTCGGGACAGAAGCCGGTAAATGCGTTGCAAGATCCAGGTGACAAGAGCGTGCCGAAGCCGATCGAGGCATCTCCTTGCTGGGCCTGGGCGAAGCTGGCTAGGAAGAATAATCCACCAATCACTGCGAGTAGCGTTAACTTTCTCAAGAGGGACCTCCAATCCTTTCGTGGCAGGCGTTTAGATGCGCCCACCAACTCGTTGGGATGCAATTGCCGGGAACCTAACCCATCATAGTTTCCGGGCGCAGCGGATTTCAATGGCGCGAGGGCACGGGTGTCAACACTGTCAGCCGTTGCTTGACCACCGAGTCCCCCCTGGCCGTCGAAGCCAGCTTTAAGTTAACCCGGGAGCGGGAAATTTGTTTCGCTGCGCGACGAGGGAAAAGGCGACACTAAAAAGTAATGCTTTCCGCAACTTCCGGACACTGCACGGGTTTCGTAGGTCGGGCGAAGTAACGATCGCGCGCGCGACTTTCTATCTTCCGCGGGCACTCGATCCACCGCCGCGGAGAACGTGATCGAGAGCGATCGGGCCTGCGCCGAAGAAGATCAAAGCAAAAGCCAGCGTGGCTGCGGCCAGGGGGAACTCGAATCCGTGATCGCCCGTCAGCCCATTGTGCAAGTGCACCTTCCAGATCGCGACAACGAGGTCCACGCAGATGGCGAAAGCCGCGACCCGGGTAAAGAATCCCGCCAGAATGAAGAGGCCGCCCAGGAACTCCGTGAAGGAAGAAACGTAGCCCATCCACTGGGGCAGACCAAGACTTGCCACGAGTTCGGCGTGCTGATGCAGGCCGCCGAAAACTTCGTGGTAGCCATGCACGACCATAATCGCGCCGAGAGTGAGACGCATGACAAGAAGCGCAAGGGGCTGCAGGCGTTCAGAGTAGAGCAAGGGGCCTCCGGTTCCGTCACCAGATTACAGCAGATTACAGCAGAAAAGCAGCGCGGCGTGAACCGGAACCAACAGAACGATTGCGTGGCTGCGAAACTTCTGGTAACGTTCTTCCGCCCCCCGAGTGAGAGCTGCAGGCCGCGTGAATCCACTTCTTCTGGGTTGCGGTTTGGGTTGCGCGTTACGGGTCGCGCGCTTGGCGGGAAGCTTTCGGCTCCAGGGCTGGCATGAATACAAGTTTGCGAGGGCGCTCCCCCACCGCCGCTGACCGATGCATGGTTTGCGTGAGGTTCGTTATTTCGGGCCCTGAGATTCCAGCGTGAAAGTTTCGCCAGTGTGACAGTTCGATCGTGTGACGGGTTCGCCAATCTAGTTCACCAATATCAGGGTGAGCATTAAAGTGAGCATTGATGGTCAGGAGGCCGCAATGAAGTTCAGCGACAAGAAAGCAAACATTCTGCGGAGATTTATTCCGCTTCTGCTAGTGGTAGCGGTCCCAGCCCTGGTGCTGGGCCAGAAGCACAGCGCGCCCGCTGCCCATGCGGCTCCGGCGGCGCATGCCAGCGCTCCGAAAGCGGCACCCCAGTCCCATGCTCCTGCGTCTCATGCCGCTCCACAATCTCATGCTGCCCCGCAATCTCATGCCGGCACGGCGAGCCATACCGGCGGTGCGGCCACCAGTCACGCAGGTGCGACCGGAGCGAGCCACGGCGCGGCAGCGGGTACCAGTCACGCCGGAGCGACGGGAGCTACCCATGCCGGCGGCGCGGCCACGACGCACGCAGGGGCGGCCGGAGCCAGTCACGGCGGAGCCGCGGGTACCACTCACGCGGGAGCGGCCGGGGCCACGCATGCCGGGGGCGCGGCCGGTGCTCACGCAGGGGCGGCCGGAGCGAGCCACGGCGGAGCGGCGGGCGGCGCGCATGCGGCGAACGCTGGGCACGGCGCGACTCACGCGCCTGCAGGCCGCACGGTGGCGTTGAAAGGTGGCGGATCGGCCAGCATCCGGCCCAACGGGTCAGTACGTTCCATCAACCGCGGCGGAATGCAAATCTCGCACGGTGTGCACGGCGGTTCCAGAGTTGTCGGCATGCACAACGGAGCTAGAGTCGTAAACGTGGGCAGGCATGGCGGCTACGTGCAGCGCCCCTACATGTCGCGTGGCGGACACAGCTATGTGTCGCGCAGTTACTACTACCACGGCCACCTCTACGCCGGCGCTTACCGTTCCTACGGCTGGCATGGCTATTGCTGCTACTACGGCTACCATCCCGGGTTCTTCTTCCACGCCGGGTTCTACGGCTGGGCCTACAATCCGTGGGCGGCGCCG
>Ga0209006_10001629_pt1 | contig 20379 bp, 13 predicted proteins | sample JacPin_JW_Ref_O2_FD_188567 | JGI IMG/M metagenome (GOLD analysis project Ga0209006, IMG submission 188567) | Forest soil microbial communities from Algoma, Ontario, Canada - Jack Pine, Ontario site 1_JW_Ref_O2 (SPAdes) (version 2) | ecosystem: Environmental > Terrestrial > Soil > Boreal...
AAAATGGATCCTCAGGCGAGCGAAGGCAACTCCGATCCCGATGGACTCATCGCGCCACTCGGCTCCGTTCCCTTCCAACTGAAGCCCGACGACACAATTGAGACCATGGTCGTGGTCCAGAACAAGAACATCGGCCACTCGCTCATTCCGGAAGTCCGCGATCTGTACGAGGCATGGGTCGAGTTCGAGGTAAAAGGCAGCGACGGTGCCGAGATCTACCACAGCGGCTTCCTCCAGCCCGATGGCTCGCTTGATCCGCGCGCTCACAGTTTCACCAATCGTCCGGTCAACGAAGATGGCGGATTCGTGGACAACCACAAGGTGTGGACCATCCACTCGGTCGCCTACGACAGCACCGTCCCCGCTGGCCGTTCCGGGCTAATCCGTTACGAGTTTCACATTCCGCCCGGCACCAAGGGTCGGCTCACGATCACAGCCCGCGTCAACTATCGGCACCTGCGGCAAAGTTATTTGAACAATATTTTCGGCAAGGACCATCCCGCCTATCCCATTGTGGAAATCTCCAGCCGTACCCGTACGGTGAATCTGGGCGATAACCCGGCGGCTGAGCCCGATCCGCAAGACAATTCGGAATGGATGCGCTGGAATAACTTCGGCATCGCGTGCCTCGATCAGTTCCAATATGCCGACGCGGTCAGCGCCTTTGCCCGCGTGGTAAAGCTGCGCCCGGACTATGCCGACGGCTACACGAATATCGCGCTTACCAACATTCTTTGGGAAAAGTACGGCTCGGCTCGAGCCAACCTGGACTTGGCGCTGGCGCTCAGCCCCGACAATGCGCGCTCTCTCTATTACATGGCGCTGGTGGAGCGTCGTTCGGGAAACGCCGGGGCAGAGGTGGCGGATTTGGAAAAGGTGGTAGCGCAGTATCCACTGTCATCGGACGCTCGCAGAGAATTGGGAAAATCCTACTACCGTCTCAACCGGCTGCAAGACGCTCAAGTTCAGTTCGAGTCGTTACAGAAAATCGAACCCGATGACGTGGCCGCACACTACAATCTTTCTCTCATCTATGCCCGGTTAGGAATGGACGCAAAGGCGTCCGAGCAGGCGACGCTCTTTGCCGATAAAAAGGCTGATCCCAATTCGCCCACCTATTCACTGGAGTTTTTGCGCGATCATCCTCAAATTTCGACAGAGAGCGTACCTTGGCACATGCACAGCGAACCATCGCCGAATATCGCCGGGGAACCGCCGCAGCAGCCGAATGTAGCGACCAAACGCTGACGGGATTCGAAGGGTTCTCGTCGCGTAAGGTCAGCCTCGGAGGAATTACTTGACCTGTGTTGCGAAATTTCGCGCGTCATTGACTACCCTATTCGTGCTGACGGTTCTATTTGCGCCGGCGCACGCCGAGAAGTCCGAGGTGTGCCCCTGGATGAACTCCGCCACAGCCGGCGGTTTCCTCCAGGGCGCGGTCACCTCCAATGTCACCCGCCCTGCAAACAAATTCGATGCTACCTGCGAATTTGTCCGCCACGATGGCAAGATTGTCGTCGACTTGCGCATCGAAGTAACGACCATGAAAGATACGGCGGTCGAATACCCGTCCTACATCTCCAAGTGCGGAACGGACGCGACGCCGCTCCGCGCCATTGGCAACGAGGCCCTGGTTTGCAGCCTCAAAGGAAAGAAAAACCAGGTTGTGGAACAAATCGTAAGCCGAGTGCGTGAGCGCGCTTTCATCGTGCGGGTGAGTTCAAACGCCAGTCCGCCGGAGCAAACTGTGCTCCGCGAAAAAGCGCGGCAAGTCTCGGAACAGGTGGCCGGCTCCTTGTTTTGAGGAAGCGAACTCAGAGATAGCTCCAGACCCCTTGGCAACGGCCGGTCAGGTAGCGGGTTTCCTGTTTTAAAGATATGTTCCGGAATGCGCGCGTGCGAGAGGTTTAGCGGACAACTTCCCACAAAGCCATTACTGTTTCGGCATAGTCGATAGAGCGCCCTCACACTGATCCAACATCGCGCGTAGCTCAGGGTCCGATGGACGTGCGTCAAGAGCTCTGCGCAGCGGGCCGAGTGCCTGTTCGCACTCATGAGCCGCAAAGGCCGCTCTGCCCCAGTTGCTGTACGCTCCTGGCAGAGTGGGATTCCACTTCGCCGCGAGCTGGAAAAATCCAGTGGCCCTGGCAAACTCTTCCCTCATGGCCGCGTGAACGCCCAGGTTGTTGTAACTTCCCGCGATTAGAGGTCCAGTCTGTTTGGTAAAAGTCTTCAACTCCTCCGTCTCCGCGGGTGTTGCAACCCTTGTTCTCTCTAGTGGACTCCGCTCGACTTGCTCACCGCTGAGTTTCGATCCCGCCTGAATATCGCGCTTGGCCAGCAAATCTTCGGATATCTGAAGTTCGCGTTCTCCCTCAGCCGTATTCCCGTTTGCCAAAAGCAGGCGTCCCAGCCGATAGTGTGCGCGCTGGATCGCGTAATTATTGCGTGCGGGATCGACAGTCAGGGCGATGGCTTTGCGCAGTGCACCTTCCGCATCGGAAGGGCGCTCCGTTTCCATATAAATCTTGCCTAATTCGTCAAAGTTATCAGCGTCTAGAGGATTCAGAGCTACTGCGCGTTTGTAGTCGATTTCAGCCGCGTGGTAATCATGCCGCCTCAGAGCAATCTGTCCCAGTTGCGGGTAACTGAACGTGTCGTTGGGATGGAGCGCGAGCTCTTTGTGAAATTCCGCCTCCGCCGTAGGGAAATCCGCCTCCGAATTGGCCAAATACGCCGCCCCGAGCGAGTAGTGCGCCCCCGGCATCCTGGAATCCATCGCTATAGCTTTCTTGAACTCCTTGATCGCCAGATCAGGGACTCCTCCCATTCCGTAGATACGGCCAATCTGCATGTGAACCGCTGCCGTGTCTCCAAACTGCGCCACCACCTTCGCAAATATCGGCGCTGCGGCCTCGGGCCCATTCACCTCCAATACCGCATTGCCCAAGGCACAGAAGTTATCGATACTCGGATCGATGGCGATGGCCGCGTCGAATTGCGCGATCGCCGCTTTGCTGTTGCCTAGGGCGCGGAACGCGCCGCCCAGCACTCGGTGTACCTCGGCCTTCTGCTGACCGGTCGTGCTCTTGATATCCAGATTTCCTGCCACCTGCACGAGAGATTTTGCCTTCTTCGGATCATGCGCATCCAGGGACGCTCCCGCATAATTCATCAGCAAGCTGAAATCGGTAGGGGACAGTGTCCGGGCTTCGTCATATAGGGGGGCCGCATGCGCGTAGTCTCCGGTGTTGGCATAGAAATTGGCAATGTGGTCCAGGGCTGCAACCAGAAAGAGCCTGTGCTCCGCATCCGCCCGCGCCAAGTCCCCGGAAGATTGAAAACGATAAGCCGCATCGTAGTGCTGATGCATGAATGACTTATCGGAGGGCCTGGCGGCTGCTATCTGCGCGTTAACCCTACTGCTAATGAAGAATAAGAACACTAAGGCGCAAAAGCGGGTCTGGGTCAACCATTGCATTTCACTTCGGTGGTTCACCAGCGATTGCGTGGCCACTTGCAGGTCGAGCTACGGCATACATTTCCTTGGCAATCTTCTCCGCCAATCCGCCCTGATACAGGTCAAAGTGATTGCGTCCTTCCGGATACGTGAAGCTGGCTTTCCCTCCCAAGTCCTTGATCGTCTGTTCCAGCAGGCGTGCGGATTCATCCAGGTGAAAAGTGTCGGCAGTGCCCACGGTCATATGAATTTTTCCGTTAAGCGACGGCCCCACCTTCTTCCAGTTCGTGCGGAGAAGATTGGCAATGTCATAGTGCTTCTCCCAGTAGGCGGCGACCTCCGAATCGATATTCCCGGTGTCGCGATCAAACAGCGGCATCGGACGGCCGTCTTTCCCGCGCGGGCTGAATACCCACTCAAATGAGGCCAACTGCCCGCCATAGTCACCCAACACACGTTCCTGACTGGCCAGGTCTTCCATGGATTGCGTGTCTCTTCCATCCATGCGGATGAACATGCGAGGACTTCCATCTTCCGTGCGATAGAAATTTGGCGGGGGCTGTTTCGTGAGGTCAGTTTGCGCAGCAAAGGTGCGGAAGTCGGTGGTGTCGGGCGCGGTGGGCCAGGTGCCGCCGAAAAACTCCGGATGGCTCACTTGGATCCAAAGCGCCGCCCACCCTCCGGAAGAATGTCCGGTGAGAAATCTTCCACTAGGTTTTGCATCCATCCGGTATTTCTTTTCTAGGTCGGGAATCAGTTCGGTGGTCAGCGCCGTTCCCCACGGCCCATTGTTCACCGAATCGGCAAACTCGTGCGTGCCACCGGGACAAGCCTCGAGCATAAACACCCAGATCATTTCTGGAATTTTCTTGTCTTCCATCAACTTGTTGATGTTGCCCGCGCTGCGCTGGGCCAGATACCTCATATCTGCGCCGAAGCCATGGGTCATATAAACCGTCGGATAGCGACTCTTGCCGCTTTGGTAACTCGGTGGCACCAGGACTGCGCCGCGCATGTGAATCGGACGTCCCCTAAACTCGGACAATTTGGGGCTCACAAAATCAAACAATTCCGTGCGCGGAGCAAGCTGAAGTGGTGCGTCTGCTTTGCGGTCCACCAGCACGAGGGAAATGACCTCATCCGCGGCAGGGTGAAAAGTCTGCTCGACGACTTTGCTCACGTAATCGCCGTCGGAAGCGTCGTCGTGATAGGCAAAATCGTGGTTGACGTCGAGCACCGCCTGAATCTTGTAAGTTCCTTCCGGAGCCGCGCAGAACTTCTGCGGATACGCCAGGTCATCGGGATTCAGGTCCGCCGGCGAGCCTGTCGTTAAATTATGAATCTCTTTCGCGGCCACCCATACAGAATGAGCATCCGGGCCATAACTGGGAGTGATCTTTTCCGCGGGTTTGGACTGAGTCGACATCATGACGATCAGCCGCCCCGACAACGGTTCGCCCGCCAGTCCGGCAGCGACCTCGACCCTGAAAGTTGGATGCGCCTTGCCTGCACAAGATTGCGCACAACAGTTGTTGCATGCCATCAAAAACACAAGAAGCGCCAAAAGCAACCTCGGAACCGCGCTGGACATGAATGGGACATCCTTTTGTAGGAGGACTGACATTGTGGTCCTGCCAAACGGAGAGAGTCTGGGCCGGGAAATCCTAACTGGGACGCAACTGCCAGTCTCTAGTGTTTTTCTGCTATTGCTCCGCTTCGGCTCGATTATTTACTGTTTCGCCCATTCAACGGTGCACTTCGGCTCGAACTATGCCCATCGCCACTGAACCGATTGGAAGCATCCCGCGCCCGGCAGAACTGCTGGCCGCAGTGCAGGCTCACGCGGCAGGAAAACTGTCCGCCGAACAACTCAAGGCGGTCGAGGAGTCAGCTCTTCGCGACACGATCACTCGCTTCGAGGAGACTGGTTCGCCGATCATCACAGATGGAGAACAGACGAAGCCGAGTTTCGCGACCTATCCGCTGGCCGGCCTTACGAACGTCACTTCGGGTGGCGTCACGATTCCATTCGCAGACGGTCATACGCGCCAGTTGCCGAAATTGACAGGCGGTCCCTTCCGTTACGCCGTAAAGGCCGTCTCCTATTTGAGCGCCGCCAAGCAGCACACCAAGCGGCCAGTCAAACAGGCTGTGATCTCGGCATCTGCGCTGAGCCTGCTCTATCCGCAAGATGGAATCGGCGGTTACTCTCGGGAAGAGTTCTTAAAGGATCTTCTCGACGAAGCAGAACGCGACATTCGGCAGTGTCTGGAGGCGGGGACTGCCTGCGTGCAAATCGATTTCACGGAAGGACGCCTGGCACTGAAACTGGATCCTTCGGGCGAACTATTGAAGAGCTTCGTCGATCTCAACAACCAGGTATTGCAAAGATTCTCGCCGGACGAGCGCATGAACATTGGAGTCCATACCTGCCCGGGCGGAGATCACGATTCGACCCACAGCGCGGACGTCGATTATGCGCAGCTTCTGCCGGCATTGTTTCGCTTGAAAGCGGGGCGTTTCTATATTCAGTTGGCAAGCGAGCCCGACCGGAAGAGCGTGCTGGAGACGATCGCAAAACTGCTGAAGCGGGGCCAGACAATTTTCGTTGGCGTTACCGACCCAATCAATGCCAGAGTGGAGACTCCCGAAGAAGTTCGTGACCGGGTATTAGAGGCGGCCAAAGCAATTCCGAGTGAATCGTTAGGTACGACGGACGATTGCGGGTTTTCTCCATTTGCCGACGACACCTCCACTTCGCGGGAGACTGCTTTTGCTAAGATCAAAAACCGGGTCGCAGGAACGTTCATGGCATCTCAAATTCTAGGTGTGTGAAAATTGAAGCGGCTCTGGCTTTAAGAAATGGACGTGCGTGAGATGAGGAGCGCACGCGACGCAGCTTCAACTGGATTCGTCTGTTCTGAACCCGGCGGCGGCTCCCAAGCAGAATTAGTCGGGAACGACAACTTTCTTTTTTTAGGGGGGAGCTATGAATCGCCGCAATTTTCTCCAATCGACCGGCGCAATCTGCGCTGGTTTGGCAGTCACAAAATCATTATCGGCCTTCGCCGACGCGCTGCACTCGGGAGACGGGTGGCGCACCTTCGAGGTCACCACGAGGGTAGAAGTACTCAAGCCAAGTGGAGTGACGCATATCTGGCTGCCGGCGGCGCTGATTCGTGATACGCCATTTCAGCGGACGCATGCCAACAGGTTCAGTGCTGAGGGTGGAACGGCTAAGTTGAGCAAGGATAAGCCGAACGCACTTGGCATCGTGTCGGCAAGTTACCCAGCTAACGCGAGGCCCGTGCTGATGTTGACCAGCCAGGTTTCGCTGAAGAACTACGCCGTCGATCTATCGACGCCCAGCAGAGCGCCCCGCGTTTCAAAAGAAGAGCTCGACTATTTTCTTCAGCCGACCCGTTATGTGCCTACGGACGGCATTGTGAAAGAGACCGCACTCAAGGCGACCGCCGGTGCGACCACTGAGATGGAAAAGGCTCGCGCTATTTACGACTGGGTCGTGGACAACACCTTCCGCGATCCTAAGGTCCGCGGCTGCGGGCGCGGCGATATTCGGTTCATGCTGGAGTCGGGCGATATGGGCGGGAAATGCGCCGACTTGAATGCCCTCTACGTTGGCCTGGCACGCTCCGTAGGGCTGCCTGCGCGGCATGTTTATGGTTTGCGGATTGCCAAATCGGACTTGGGCTACAAAAGCCTTGGACTAGCGACGGACAAAGCCACCAAGGGCCAGCACTGCCGCTCCGAGGTATATCTTCGCGAACACGGCTGGGTGCCTGTGGATCCGGCAGACGTACGCAAGGTAGTTCTCGAAGAGCCGCCTGGGAATCGTCCGCTGACCGATGAGATGGTGTCGAGAGCCCGCGAGCGACTGTTCGGCGCATGGGAGATGAATTGGATGGCTTATAACTATGCTCACGACGTAGCGCTGCCAGGTTCCGCCAAACAACCGCTGGTTTATTTCATGTATCCGCAGGCTGAAACGACCGAGGGGCGAGTGGACCCATTCGATCCGGATAACTTCAAGTATGAAATCACGGTGAGAGAGATGAGCTAACTGTCTCGCCATTGGTTGCCGATGGGCACTGCGCATCCAGTAGTGCGGTCCATCGAGCCCGGAGAATCCTGGATATGGTGTTACAAGGGCAATCTCTCTCCGGGCGAGATAGACGGCGGCGAATTCATCGAAGCGGTCAGTTAAGCCGGGACACAAAGGATATCTTCACTCCCTTTAATAACGAATCTCGCTATTAAAGGATGAAGGCTTATCCATTGTTGCATAGGAACTCAGGGTGCGTGAAAAACAGGGACTGTCAGGCTGGCTCCGCTTATGAGTCGTGTCGTCCGGCACGCCCGCGATCCGACTTACAGTCCTTCTTACAGTCCCGAAGTCTGGTACCGCAAGACCGACAGAGCCAACCGGTATTCATATCCGGCCTGCGCGTTGCCGATCTCTGCCTGCGTCTGTTGTAGCTGTGCCTGGCTGAGTTCTACGATCGAACTGAGACCTAGCCGGTATCGTGTCTGGGCAAGATCAAGCGCCTGGTTCGCTTGCGCTAGCAACTGCCCGGTCACGCTCACGCGGTCGAATGCCGTGCTTGCCGCGAGCCAGCTGGTGCGTACATCTCTTGAGATGCGATTGCGAAGATCCATAAGGCGTTGCCGGGTGGCCTGGGCGCGCAAGTCTGCTTCGTGCGACTTAGCGCTGTAGAGGAATCCATTAAAGACGGGAATCTGCACGTTCACTCCGACGGCGGCGTAGGGCCCGTAGACGCGGTCATCACGGACCGGGGAATCTCCAAAAGCTCCGAGCGCACTGATCGTCGGGTACATCTGGTCATGCTCCGCTTTGTGCAATTTCTCAGCGGACTCCGACTGGAATTCCAATGCAAGAATCTCCGGACGCCTGGCAAAAGCGTCGGCGATCAGCGCCTCCACGTCGGCGGGAGGCTGGGAGAGAGGTTCGGCGTCGTTTACAAGCTCGAACGATTCGAGAGTGACGTATCCGAGGATCGCCGAAAGGGCGGCTGCGGAAGCCTTGTCGTTGTTCAGCGCGTCCAGGTATAGCAGCTTGGCCTGCGCGAGATTCACGTTGGAAAAGCTCAAGTCCAGGTCTGACTTTAATTTGCTTTTTGTCAGAGCGGAAACCTGATCCAACAGTAACTGCCGCGAAGCTACGGTCTGCTCCGCAACCTGGAGCACGGCGTGGGTTTCCAGTGCGTTGTAAAAAGCCTGGTCCACGGCCAGCAGGATGTCCTGCTTGGTAGCGGCTGCGCTCTGCTCGTCAGCCCTGGCCTGAAGACGCGCGCCGGCGACGAGGTTTGTGGTGTGGCCAAAGTCAGTGATGAGCTGGCTGACTGTAGCGCCGCCGGCGGCTCGCGTGTAGATGATTGAATTGTTCAAGCCTCCAGCAGTGATGCGGCTGTTGTCCCGGGCGTCGACTGCGGTCAGGCTGACATCGGATTGTGGCCAGAGACTGGAGCGCACCTCCCGCGTCACCTGCTCTGAAGCTAAAGCATTCAGGCGGGCGACCGAGATTGCGGGATTATTCTTCAGCGCAATCGATTCGGCGTCTTTCACGCTGAGCCTTTTCACGCTCGAGGACGGCGGGCTCTGGACGCCGGATGCTGACTGCGCCAGACTTTGCGTTGCGAGCGCGAACGCGCTCAGCAGGAGTGCCAGTCTCCAGGTCATGCCGGCTGTTCCTCCTCCCGTCCAGCTTTCGTGTCCTCTTTAGCGTCGTTGCCGTGGACCATCAGATAAACCGCAGGCACGAGGAAAACGGTGACCACCACCGAAACCGCAAGACCGCCGATCACGGCACGCGCCAGGGGAGCATATTGTTCGCTGCCCGTTTCCAGTCCCAGCGCCATGGGCAGCATACCCAACAGGGTTGCCAACGAGGTCATGAGAATCGGGCGCAGCCTGATCTTGCAGGCCCGCACCAGGGCTTGCTGCAACGAGAAGTCTTCTTTCTGCAACTGGCGCGCGAACTCAACGATCAGGATGCTGTTGGAGACCACGATTCCCGTCATCATGATCACGCCCATGAGCGACATGATGTTGAAGGTGCTGTGCGTGAGCCACAGAATAAGCACTACTCCCGCCAATCCAGGAGGAATCGCAACCAGAATGATCAGTGGATCTTTGAAAGAAGCAAACTGCGCCATCAGAATCAGGTAGACCAGCACGATGGCCAGTACCAGACCGACGGAAAACCGTTTAAACGATTCCCGCATGCCGACCACCGACCCGAGCACTTCGACGCGCGTATTTTCCGGCAACGACAGGTGACCGACGATGTCGTTGACTTGGCGGCTGATTCCACCCAGGGCCTCGTCCGAGGGCATCACATAGATGTCGATCACGCGTTGAAGCTGATAATGGTCGACCTCTGTCGGGGTATTGATCCGCGCAACGTCGGCCACGGATTGCAGGGTCGTGTAATTCTTGATTTTCGGCGCGCGCAGCGGGATTTGTTCGAAATCCTCCATGCTCATGTTCTGGATCTGCTTATCGAAGTACTGCACGGTCAGCATGTAGTTGTTGCCGGTCTTGGGATCGATCCAATAGCTGGGCTCGATCATGCCGTTTGAGGTCAGCGCGGTGATCACGTTATCCACCACCTGTTTCGGAGTGAGGCCAATCAGGGTGGCGCGTTCTCGATCGATATTCAACTGCAACCCTGGATAAAGAAGATTTTGGGGAATCAACACGCTGCTCACGCCCTTGCGGCTTCGAATCTGGTTGGCGATATTCGTCGCAACTTCATAGGCGCCGTTAAGATCGTTGCCCCTGACTTGAACGTCGATGGGCGCGGGTAATCCCAGGTTGACCACCGCGTCGACCAATCCACCTGCCTGAAAATAAGTATCGAGCTCCGGCAAGTCCTCGGACAGTTTGCGGCGAACCCGCCGCATATATTCGAAGCTGCCGACCTTGTGGTCTTCCTTCAAGCTCACCTGGACAAATGCCGTGTCCATGGAAGAGTTGCTGGTGTAGATGGCGGAGAGATCGGGCGTAATGCCAATATTGGAGACGATCATTCCCAGGTCGCGGGGATCAATCACCTGGTGAATGTCGTCCTCGACGTGCGCGATGTATTGATTGGTAACCCTGAGCCGAGAGCCGCTGGGAGCTTTGACGTTGATGACGAACTGGCCCGGATCCGTGCGGGGAAAGTACGCTGTTCCCACCAAAGGGAAAATGCCCGCCAGGACCACGGCGATGCCGCCGGCGATCCACGCGACGGTTCTCCCCGGCCGGGCCAAAGCGCGGGTCACCCAGCGCTCGTAGAAGTCCAGGAGTCTCTGAAAGAACTCATTGAACCGGCCAAGGAACTTCTTGAAAAATGATCGCGGAGCCGACTTGTTCCCGGACTCGCGTTCCTTCCCTTCCTCCATATCGCCGAGGTGAAGGAAATGCGCGCAATAGAGCGGCACCACCGTCATGGCAAAGACGTACGAGGCAAAGATGGATAGCACCACCCCCAGAGCGAGATCGATAAAAAGGTAGCGGCTGACGCCATAGAAAAACGTTACAGGGAAGAACACGATTGACGTGGTCGTTGTAGCTGCCAGCACCGCCAGGGACACTTCCATCCCTCCTTTTTCCGCAGCCACTCGTGGCATCTCGCCGATTTCCATGTAGCGAAAAATGTTTTCCAGCACCACGACCGAATCGTCAATCAAGCGCGAAAAAGCCAGCGCCAAACCGCTCAGCAGCATTACGTTGATCGATCCGCCCGTGGCACTCATGATCAACAAGCACACCAACGCGGAAAGCGGAACTGACAGGAGCACGGCAAAAGTGGCGCGTGGGCTGCCCAGAAAAATCAGGATCATGATCGCCGTCAGCAGCAGACCGATTCCGCCTTCTTTCATCACATTCTTGATGGCGCTTTTTACAAAGATGGACTGATCGAAGACAACCGCTGTCTTGAGGGACTTCGGAATGTCCAGCAGATTCTTGATCCCCGCCTTGATCCCGTTCACAATCGTGATCGTATTGCTGTCGCCGCCTTGCTTCAGTACAGGGATGTAGACGGACCTCTGTCCGTCGATGCGGACGATGTTGGTTTGAATCGCGCCCGAGTCTTTAGCCTCACCCACATCGGCAACCATCACCGACGCGTTGCCCACAGTCTTCAATGGGATGCGGTTGAGTTCCTCGATGTTGGGCAACTGGGCGTTGGCATAAATGTTGTAGTCTCTGGGTCCGATGCGAACGTCCCCGGCGGGAAGAATCAGGTTCGAATCATTTACCGCGTGAACCACGTCCATCAGGCTAAGCTGGTGTGCTTCCAGCTTGAGCGGGTCCACATAAACCATGATCTGGCGATAGCGTCCACCAAACGGTTGAGGCACCGAGGCTCCGGGCACGTTCGCGATCTGATCGCGAACCTGGAATTGCGCCAGGTCTTTGAGCCGGGTCTCATCCAGGCCTTCCCCTTTCAGGGTTACCAGACAGACGGGAAGGCTCGACGCATCGAACTTGAGCACTACCGGAGGCAGCGTGCCCGGAGGCAGCCGTCGAAGATCCGCCATCGCCAGATTCGCGATATTACTGAGAGCTGCGTTGGCGTCGCTGCCGGGCTTGAAGTAAATTTTGACCAGGCTCACGCCCGTCAGCGAGCGCGACTCAATGTGGTCGATGTTGCTGCCGAGTGTAAAAAAGCGCTCGAATGTATCGGTAATGTCGGCCTCGACTTGCTCGGGCGGCATCCCCGCATAAAAGGTCGCCACCACCACCACCGGAATCTTGATCTGCGGGAAGAGATCTACCGGCATCCGCACGACACTCGTGATCCCCACCACCGCGATCACCAGACAAATCATGATCACGAAGAAGGGATTCTTGAGGGCGAATCTCGGCATTACTCACGCTCTCCCCCTGCGTCTTTGCCATTCGCAGAGCCCTTCTCCAATTTCGGCTTCACCAATTCCCCGACTTGGTAATCGGACTGACCAACGCTGATCACTCGCTCCTGTTCCGAGAGCCCGCGAAGAATCTCCGCCGACGTGGAGGTCTGCGCTCCCACCTCAACGCTCCGCTTCTGAACTCGATCCTGGCCGTCCACCACCAGCACGTAGTGTTCGTTGCCTGCCTGCACCACGGCCTGGACGGGAACCACGAGCGATTCCTTGTTATTCTGCTGCAACCCAAGCTTCACCTCGGCGTACATGCCTTCTTTCAAGAGGTCGTGGCGGTTCTCCACGTCAATCTCGGTGTGCATGGTCCGGGTCTCATCGTTGAGCGCGTCGGCGAAGCGAGCCACGCGGCCCTCAAAGTCCTGATTCAGAGCGGAAACATGTACCTGCACAGTGCTGCCCAAATGCAACTGCGACACGGCGGATTCCGGAACCGGGATCACCAGTCTCAGCCAGAACCACTCCGCCAATTGCACTACCGGCATCGATTGCGTTTCTGACGCGGTCCCGGCCTGGATCAGTGAGCCTGTGTCGGCGTAGCGCTTGGTGACCACGCCCGCGAAGGGAGCGGTGATGCGCGAATAAGCCTTCAAGGCCGACAGACGTTCAAGAGTGGCTTTCGCCATCCCGAGCTGGCTCTGGGATTCAGCGAGGGCGGCGCGGGCACTGTTGATCTGCGCGTCCGTCTCTTTATCTTTTGCCATCGCATCGTCTAATTCCTGTTCGGCGATCAAGCCCGGACGCGACTCCGATGCCTCCTTCAACCGTGTATATGCAGCATGGTAAGCCTGATGCCCAGACTGCGCCCGCTCGATTTCGCTTTGCGCGCGTTGCACGGCATCTTGACTGCGCCGGATGTCCGCTTGCCCTCCCATGATCTGCGCATTGAGTTCAGGCACTTCCAGAACCGCCAGCACCTGCCCCGCGCCTACTTTGTCCCCAACGTCCACATAGATCTCGCGGATGTAACCCGCTACCTTGGCGTGAACGTCGACGACCTGGAAGGGCCGGAACTCACCGGAAAGAGTAATGACGTTTTGGATTGGACCACGAACCGGCACAATGACTGGCGCCAGCCGTTGCGCTGGTTCATCCGCGTCCTTGGCATGAGCGTTTCGCAGCGGACGCTTCATGATCAGCGCGACCGCAACCGTCAAGGTCACTGTTACAATCACGAAGTATCTGCGTTGCAGCGTCATTTTTCACCCAAAAAATCTGTACCGCACGAACACTGAAAAAATCCTCACCCCCGCAAAAGGAGAGTAGCAAACGGGGGTGAGGCTCCCCTCCGCTACGGTAAGTAATAGCGGAACGAAGTAAAAACCATTCCATCCAACCCGTGCGGCTCTCCGCCCACACCCGACCAGGTGTTGCGGTCCACGTAAGAGAATTGCGGACCCCACTGGATGCGGCCACGGTTCACCTTCTCCTTCGATCCGTCATAAGGCTTGAACCAGATGCCGAATGTGCCTTCGATCAGAACGCGCGTGTCGGCGGTGCAACTGGAAAGGCTGCCGGGAAAGAATCCGAGAGTGGTCGTCGATGGGACCGTCTCGGTGAAGCAGCCGGAGTTGCTGAACAGCGGCGATCCATAGCCGACGCTTTTCCCGGAGATGGGATCGAAGTCCGATGCTCGACCGGCATACTCCGCGCCGGCGTTCATGTAGACGTCCATCTTCGCACTGTGCCACTCCAGAGTTCCCAGGCCCTGGTAACTCTTGATCAGGTCGAGCGTACCGTCGGCGTGGACTGAGGCATCGGGAAGGCCGCCGGTTCCGTAGCGGCCCACTCCGCTGCCGCCGAAAGCATGCAATCCGAAATCGATGTGCTTGTGGTCGAACGACCAGCGGGCGTTGGCGCCAACGCCGCCGCCGTTCTTCGAGCTGTTGAAGGCTTGCGTCGCGCTTGCCGCCGCAAGGCTTCCGCAGCCCGCGCTGGCAAAATTCTCCTCGCAGGGAAAAATCCGGTCGCGGAAGCGGCTGTACACTCCGAACACCTCGTAGTGTCCAAAGCCCGGCTCAAAGGCAAGCTTCGCGATGATGTCGGGCGAGGGGTTGAACGAATAGTTGGCAATATTGGAAGCGGCGGCTGCGGCGGTGGCAGTGGCGCCGGAATTGTACAGGCCGCCGCTGGCCCCCATGGAGCCGATCAGAAAATTGTCGGCATTCCCATGCGTGGTCACCGTAGCCTGCGGATTTTCCATCGATACCGCGAGCCACACCTTATCGTTGAAACTCTTAGCCAGACGCAGTCCGTACTGCCGTGCCCAACTGAAGCCCACCGTGTACTGCGGGTCGATGGTCATGGGAACGGCTTCACTGCGATTGTCCACACCGTGCTTGGTTTCGGTGACCAGGCTCCACATTTGTCCGCCGGTGAAGGTCAAGCCGTTGGTGAAAGCCACCTGCCCGAAGGCCTGGCGTTGCCGCAACGTGTAGCTATTGCTCTCGTTGTTGTTGGAGGTGACGCCGGCGGAAAGAAAGTCGGCCTCGTAATAGCCGGTCAGCTTCGCGTCCTTCAGTTTCCCTTCAGCCAGCATGGAGACACGCGACTGGCGCCCTGAGCCAAAGAATTCCGAAACGCTGCTTTGCGATGCGCCCGGCATGGTCAGCGAATTGAAGGGCGTGTTGATGTCGGATCCGAGAGCGCGCGAGCGCCGCACAAATTCTGCCGCCAGAAAGCCACCGGGAGTGATTGTGATCCCCTTGAAGTGCAATGCCAGGGGATTCTCGATCGACGCATTCACATTTTTCTGCGTCTCCTGTAGCGCCAGAGCCGCGTCGCCAACCGCACCTTTCAGGTCGACTACATCGGTGCGGACTGCCGTAACATTTTGCTCCGCTTGCGTGCTTTGCGAAGTTGCCGTATCGGCGGTTTGTTGCGCGTGCGACGCCGAGCCTTGCACCTGATTCATTTGCTGTTGCAGTTGCTCGATCTGACTGTCGCGGGTTTGCACTTGTTCCACCAAATGCTGAATCTGTTGTTGTTGCGCTTCGATCGCCTTCTGCATTTCTGACAATCGTGCTACAACGGCTTCCGAGCTGGACTTCTTTGCGGTTGTCCTTGTCGTTGTCTTTGCCTCTGCGCTGTTCGACGGCTTACTCGCCTGACCGGCGGCGAAACTGCTAGCCACCAGGCACGCGGCCAATGCCACGGTTACCTGTCTCATGTGTATCTCTCCTTGGTTTGAGTTCCATGAACAGGGGCTCCTACTACGATCTTTAAGCTTTATTCAGGCCGCCTCTGCGGGCAGGTTCCTGTAACTAGGGTTAAGAAACTTGGTTTAGGAAAAATGACGGGCTGCCAAACGGGAGTCCCAGGTTGTGGGACTCTCTATTCAGCCTGCGTTCCGTAGGGCAGCCCGCGATCACTTATCGCGAAGGAATCACCTGGGCCTGCGTTTCTTCAGGTCCGCTGCGGTCGACGCGCAACAGCATTCCACTGCTCTTGCCTACCTTCACGGTCTTACCGTCGGAGACCAGCGTGACTTGGCCCACCGGCTCTGTGCGCCCCGAATGCAGGATGTGCACATCGCCGAACCCATAGGCGCCGCAGGCATTCACCGAGAACACCCAAAACGCTTGCGGGCGCGTGTTGCCCTCAACTGTGCTTCGGCAATCCGTTCCCAGATCCTGGCTCACATAGGCCAACACTCCCTGGCTCGTGTATTTCCCTACCGTCTGGGAGCCCATCATGACCGGGCCGCCTTGTCCGTAGGAGACTTGGTCGCCGCCGATTTGCACCAGATTCCACGAACTGGGGGACAATCCGTCGCCGCCGCTGGTTGGAACCTGCGTGGCCGAAATCGCCGCAACCGAGGCCAGAGCCCTCAGATTCGTAGCGATAGGAACCATCCGATTGCCCAACCGCACTTGATCGAATTGGAACGAAATCCGCGCTTCATCCGATCCTCTTCCCGGCTGGATGGCCTCGACCACATGGCCGGTCACTTTCGATCCCGCACGCAGAGTGGTTCCTCTGCCGAGCGGAACATCCTGCACCACCGTAGCGGTGATTGCGGCTCCGGCCTGACTCTTGTCCGACCGCATCATCGAATCCATCGTGACCGGAAGAATCGTTCCAGCGGGAATTGCCGCCGAAGACCCTTGCAGGTTGTTGGCGCAAGACTGGTCTGTTGAGGCAGTCGCCTTCACCAATCGAAGTTCCACGGGACGATCTTCTGACGTGGCCACGTTCATCCAGTGGGCGTGTTCGTCGACCAGTACGCTCACGCTGTGATTGGGAGCAAATTCCACCGGCACGTAGTCGCTGGCCGACTTGTACCTGGCGGCATAAAGCGTGCAGCCCACTCGAATGTCGATGTCAAAGGCGTAATTAGCCGTCGTGTCCACCTTCGTCACCGAAACTACAGTTGCGGGCTGGTAAGCCCCTTTCAAGTCCTCGTCTGTACCCGCATGCAGAAAAACGGGCATTAAGCACGCAAAGAAACCGATCGCCATCAATGCTTTTTTCATAAATCTCCTCCCGGAGAGCAGCCAGATCACTCGGGAAAACAGCGGTGCAAGCGCATCGCGCTTCCCAAGTTTCACTTGGCTCGTTTTGAACTCACTCAGGATGTGCGCCAGTCTTCAAAGAGACAGGTCGCGCCAATCGGTGACTGCGTTGGAGTTCAGTTGGAGTGACTAGCTTTGAAAAAAGGAGGAAAAGTCAGCAGGTAGGAGGTGGTCGATTGTAGAGATTCTCTTCCAGAAGAAGTGTTGGAAGAGGGGGGCCAGCCGGAGCCACACGGGGATAAAACGTGGGAGCCTGTGCCACCGCGATTGTCGCAATTGGGGCAGCCCAACGAACCGCATCGCGATCCATATGCTGCCGCATAGCCTGCGGCGAGTTGGACTGGACCGTTGTAGAGAGGGAAGAATTTGTGTCGTGGAAAGTCCGCGTAGCCAAGGTCAGGACCAGCGAAAACATGACAACGCCGACCAGCGCCCAGCGCCACCACGGCACCGAACCAAGCGAAACGTCTCTGCTTTCAGCTTTTCTCACGACAGCCTCAAGATCAATCATACATACGGCGTGCCCAAAAGCAAGGTTACACTCATCAGCCGAACGGATGGTATCCCTTTGTCGGAACGGAAGCAATACTTGCCCGTACACCGTTACAGATGCGCCGGGAAGTATGCAGGTTGTTTTATTTCCTGCTTTCAAGGCTTGAATGGCGACGGGATTCTGGACATAGTAAGCGCAAATGCATATATCCCGATCATGGATAACGGGAATACGGTGAGCGTGCTGGCGGCCACGGGTGCGTTTGGGGGCAAACCGCTTAAGTGGTCGGCACCGAACCATTCAACGCTCTCCTGGCAGACTATAACGGTGACGGCCTGGCTGGACCCCGCGACTGTGAGGGTGGTCGCCGTCCCGGTAACAAGCGAGGCCGCAGATTTCCGGCAACGTAGGCGGTTCGGATCGACATCGAATTCAATCGCCGGGCGCACCCGCAGTAGAGGCGACTGACCCGGAGGCGTGCCGCATTTTCTTTCAAAATACTGTACAAAATTGCTCACTTCGAAAACTCGCTGGGGCACTAACCACGGGCGTCAGGCTTGCGAATTGGGACACCTTTCTCCTGGACTATAATTTCGAGAACTTCGGAGCCGCAAGAGGAGTTCCTTTTTGACCGTCGACACCAACGAGCATCCCATCATCGATCGCAGCCACCAACTCCCGGCTCACGGAACGGAATCTCATCCCCGAAAAATATGGTGGGTCGTTGCCGGGATCGTGTTGGTGGTCATCCTTGTTCTTGTAATCTTGCTGGTATGGCGCCACATCGAGCGGGCAAAAAAAGTAACGCCTCCGCCGCCGAAGATCGCGATTACCGCCGCGACCGCTACGCAGGGAAACATTGGCGTTTATCTGGACGCAATCGGCACGGTCACTCCTGTCTACACTGCATCGATTTCAAGCCAGGTGAATGGCCTGGTCGTCGCCGTGCACTATACGGAAGGCCAACTGGTAAGCAAGGGCGATGCGCTGATTGACATCGATTCGCGAACATACAGGGCAAACCTCTTACAAGCGCAAGGGGCGTTGGAACGGGACGAGAATGTGCTTGCCCAAGCAAAGATGGACCTGGAACGTTACCGTGCCGCGTTGGCTCGCAATGCGATCGCCAAGCAGATCGTGGATGACCAGGAAAAGCTCGTGCTGCAAGACCAGGGCACGGTCAAGAACGACCAGGGAGTGGTGCAATTTGACCAGGTTCAGGTCGAGTATTGCCACATCACCGCCCCCATTTCCGGCCGCGTCGGCTTACGACTGGTGGATCCGGGCAACGTGGTGCAATCTTCCGGAACCGCAACTCTGGCCGTCATCACGCAACTTACGCCAATCACGGTGATTTTCACGATACCGGAAGACAGTCTCGGCCCGGTTGCAGTTCAATTGCGCAAGAAGGCCAAGCTCACCGTCGATGTCTTCGATCGAACTGCGCAAACGAAAATCTCCAGCGGGAAGTTGCTGACGCTCGACAACCAGATTGACACCACCACAGGGACAGTCAAAGCACGATCTATCTTCGATAATAAGAATGATGTGCTGTTCCCCAATCAGTTTGTGAACACCCGTCTGCTGGTGAATACGTTGCAGGGGGTGACGCTAGTGCCGGCCTCCGCCATTCAACAGAACGGCCAGGCCTCGTTCGTGTACGCGATTGAAAGCAATGTCGCGCATCTGCGGGGCGTAACTCCGGGAGTTACCGACGGCGGGTTAACCCAGGTTACCGGCATCAATCCTGGCGAGGTAGTTGCCACCAGCAGTTTCGACAAATTGCAGGACAACACGGCAGTCGCAATTCCCAGTCAGACTCCGAGCCAGACTTCGGGCCAGTCTCCGAACCAGACTCCGAAGCACGCCTCGCCCAAGCCCGCAGCGGCCGGTACGAAGGGAAGCAGCGCCCCGTGAGTCCATCTCGTCCGTTTATCCTGCGGCCGGTTGCGACGTCTTTGCTGATGGCTGCCATCCTTTTGGTGGGTATTGTCGGCTATACGCAACTGCCAGTCTCGGCACTGCCGGAGGTTGATTATCCTACCATTCAGGTCCTCACGTTCTATCCCGGCGCAAGTCCCAGCGTAATAGCCACCACAGTCACCGCGCCCCTCGAGCGGCAATTCGGCGAGCTGCAGGGCTTGAGCCAGATGACCTCCACCAGTTCCGGAGGCGCCTCTGTCATCGTGCTCCAGTTCAATCTCAGTCTATCTATAGATATCGCCGAAGAAGAAGTGCAGTCTGCCATCAACGCCTCCCAAAGTCTTTTGCCATCCATCCTGCCCGCGCCGCCAACCTACAGTAAGACGAATCCAGCCGATGCGCCCGTGCTCACCCTGGCCATTACGTCGAATTCAATGCCACTGTCTACAGTGGAAGATTTGGTGGACACGCGTCTGGCGCCTAAGATTTCGCAGCTCAATGGGGTCGGTCTTGTAACTATCAGCGGCGGTCAAAAACCCGCGGTGCGCATTCAAGCCAACCCCACGGCTCTGTCATCCTATGGCATCAACCTGGAAGATCTGCGGTCGGCGTTGACCAGCGCCAGCGTGAACGCCGCCAAGGGAAACTTCGATGGGCCGCGTCAGGATTACCAGATCGACGCCAACGATCAGCTGGTCACCAGCGACGACTATCGCAAGGTCGTGGTCGCCTATCGCAACGGCGCCCCCGTGATGCTCACCGACGTGGCACTCGTAGTGAATGGCGTGGAGAACAATAATCAGGCCGCGTGGATGAATCAAACACCTGCGGTCATTCTGAATGTGCAGCGCCAGCCTGGGGCCAACACGATCAGCGTGGTCAAGAGCATTAAGGATCTCCTGCCCCAGATGGAGGCTAACCTGCCTACAGGCATACAGGTGACCACCCTCACCGATCTCACAACCTCCATCAAGGCATCCGTTTCCGACGTCGAGTTCGAATTGATGTTGACCGTTGGACTGGTTGTACTGGTCA
>Ga0209006_10001630_pt1 | contig 20372 bp, 16 predicted proteins | sample JacPin_JW_Ref_O2_FD_188567 | JGI IMG/M metagenome (GOLD analysis project Ga0209006, IMG submission 188567) | Forest soil microbial communities from Algoma, Ontario, Canada - Jack Pine, Ontario site 1_JW_Ref_O2 (SPAdes) (version 2) | ecosystem: Environmental > Terrestrial > Soil > Boreal...
GGGGCGTTTGGGACGCTGGCGTTTGGGATTGGGACGAGCGAAGTGGAGCATGTGCTGGCGACGCAGTGTTTGGTGCAGTCGCGCTCGAAGACGATGAATATTGTGGTGAACGGGAAGCGGCCGAAGGGCGTGACGGCAAAAGATATTGTGCTGGCGATCATCGGAAAGATCGGAATCAGCGGCGGGAATGGGCATGTGGCGGAGTACAGCGGCGAAGCGATTCGCGGGCTGTCGATGGATGGGCGCATGACCGTCTGTAACATGACGATTGAGGGCGGGGCGCGCGCGGGGATGGTTGCGCCGGATGAGACGACGTTTGCGTATTTGGAAGGGCGGCCGTTTGTGCCGCGCGGGGCGGCGTTTCAGGAAGCGGTCGAGCGGTGGAAGCAGTTGGTGACGGATAAGGATGCGAAGTTCGACACCGTTGTGACGCTGGATGCGAAGGATCTGGTGCCGCAGGTTACCTGGGGGACGAATCCGGGGATGGTGAGCGGGGTGACGGCGCGCGTGCCGGAGCCGGGGTCGTTTTCGGATCCGAACGATCAGAAGGCGACGGAGCGGGCGCTGATTTATATGGGATTGAAGGCGGGGACGCCGATTGTGGATATTCCGATCGATCGCGTGTTTATCGGGTCGTGCACGAATTCGCGGATCGATGATTTGCGGGCGGCGGCACATCTGGTTGAGGGCAAGCATGTGGCTCGGAGCGTGAAACAGGCGCTGGTGGTGCCGGGGTCGCGCGGGATCAAGACGCAGGCGGAGAAGGAAGGGCTGGACAAGATTTTCACCGAGGCGGGGTTTGAGTGGCGCGATGCGGGGTGCAGCATGTGCATCGGCATGAATGATGATGTGTTGCCGGCGCATGAGCGGAGCGCGTCGACTTCGAATCGGAATTTTGAAGGGCGGCAAGGGCGGGATTCGCGGACGCACCTGGTGTCGCCGGTGATGGCGGCGGCGGCGGCGATTGCGGGGCATTTTGTGGATGTGAGGGAGTTTGATGTGGCGAATGTGGAATAAGAACCGTTTGAACGTTGGAAGGTTTGAACGTTTGAACGTTGTAGGTTGGGGGGCTCGAGACGAAAAGGCGACGTAAAGAAGCGACGAAGTAGTGAAGTAACGACGAAGAGAAAAAATTTGGAGAAAAGATGCAACCGTTTAGCACACATACGGGGATGGTGATGCCGCTGGATCGGGTGAATGTGGATACCGATCAGATGGTGCCGAAGCAATTTTTGAAGGCGCTGACGCGGGAGGGGTTTGGGCGGATATTGTTTTATGACTGGCGGTATTTCAATCCGGGGGAGCGGCCGAATCCGGATTTTGTGATGAATTTTCCGCGGTACAAGGGCGCGAGCGTTTTGTTGGCGCGGGCGAATTTTGGGTGCGGGTCGAGCCGCGAGCATGCGCCGTGGGGAGTGAAGGATTATGGGTTCCGGGTGATTCTGGCTCCGAGCTATGCGGATATTTTCTATAACAACTGCTTTAAGAACGGGATTTTACCGGCGACGCTGACCGAAGCGGAGATCGAAGAGCTATTCAAGCGGACGGAAAAAGAAGAAGGTTATTCTTTGACGATCGATTTGCCGAATCAGACGGTGAGCGACAAGCACGGGCTCACATATCACTTCGACATCGTGCCGTCGCGCAAAGAAGTGCTAATCAAGGGGCTTGACGACATCGGGACGTCGATGCAGCACGCGCACAAGATTGACTCCTACGAAGGCGCGAACAAACATGTGCATGGCGCGACGATGCATACGCCGGTAGACGTGAAACATTACGCGCATAAGAACTAAGAGTGAACATCGTTTGCCCTGACGTTGCCGGGCGAGCGCCAAGCGGCGCTTCTTGCGAAAAATTTCACGGAGTTTTGGGGAGATATCCTGCGTATCGGCTGCTGCTGATAGTGTGTTCGTTGGCTCGTTCGAATTGAGCATCGTGCGGTCCCGGTGAGATCATCCCAATAGCTTAAGAAGCAAAATAGAGACAGCGATTACGAGAAGGACGAAAGCCCAACCCTTCCACCGCGACGTCTCTTCCTCGTAGGAATCCGACCTGATCATCGTCCGTTCTCCGCTTCTAGGAACCCCGACGCATTCCACCCGCATTGGCTAGACAAAAAACGCGAGAGGCAGCGCCGGGGTGGTCCGATCGACTGCTGATTGGTTGAAAGGTAGCGAAAATGCTGGAATAATTCCTGACCGAAATGGGAAGAAAATAGGAAATCGAGGAGAACCGGGGTATACTCCGCGCTCAAGTCCCCCGGATTCCTACCTAATGTACGTTCTCGGCTCAAGTTATCTCGACACTGAAAAGCAACTGCTGGTTACAGCGGAAGGAACAGTTACGCTCCAGCGGAAGCCCTACCTGGTATTGCTACACCTGATCGAAAACCGTCACCGGATGATTACACGCGAGGAGTTGCTGGAGCGCTTCTGGGATGGGCAAGAGGTGTATGACCAGAGCGTGAGCAAGGCGATCGGGAGTATTCGGAAGGCATTCGGCGAGACGAAGGAAAGTTCGAAATTTATCGAGACCCGGTGGGGCGGAGGATACCGATATGTCGGGCCGTTCACCGAAGGGACAGTTGGGGAGTCAAGCGCAGGGGGCGAGACGAAGGCAGCAGTGAACGAAGTTGCCGAGCCGCGATTGGGTTTGGAATTCGGCGGCGGCGAGGCTAACGATAATCGTGCGACAGATCCAGCGGTTTCGGAGCCCGCTTCGATCGACGTTTCTTCCGGCAAGAGTCGGGGCCGGATATTCAGGGTTTACCTGGCGGCCGCGGTGGTCATCGCCGGCGCGGTGCTGGCCGTCATCGGGATGGAACGCTGGAAGCATCCGAGCGAGACCGAGGTGGCGGCGTCGGATGGAGATCCGATGCGATCCGTGGCGGTACTTCCCTTCCGAGTGGATACGGGCAGTGCGGAGGACTCGTATCTCGGCGTCGGCTTCTCGGATGCGATTACGGATCGACTGAAGACGGTGGAACGGCTTACGGTGCGGTCGTCGTCCACGATTCGAACTGTGCTCGGGAGCGATCCGGACGCTACAACTGCGGCGGACCGACTTCGCGTTCAAGCGGTCGTTAACGGCAGCCTGCATCGCGAAGCCGGAAAGATCATCGTGAAGGTGTGGGTGCTCGGGCCGGCCGGCAAGGAAATCTGGTCAGACAAGTTCAGCGCGAACAACGAGAATATTTTCAGCGCGGAGGATTCGATCGCGAAGCAGGTTTTGACGGCGATCCTGCCGCATTTCCAAGGGCAGCCGGTGCGAGCGCCGGCGGGGCCGGAAACGGCGAAGTACGACGCGTACGAGAAATATATGAAGGCGGAGTTTTTTGCGACGAACCGAAGCCGCGGCTCGCTGACGAAAGCAGTCGGGTTACTCGAAGAGGCGATTACAATCGATCCGAATTACGCGCGGGCGTATGCGGCGCTGGCGAATTGTTTGCAACTCATCGGCTTCTACGAGTACTTGCCTCCATCGGAGGCGTATCCGAAAGCGGAAGAAGCGGCGCGCAAGGCGATGTCGCTGGATAAATCGAACGCGGAAGCGCATGTGGCAATGTTGTCGGCGCTGACCGACTACGAGCACGACTGGGTGGGGGCGGAACGCGAATTCAAAGCGACGGTGGCGATCGACCCGAACTACGCGGCGGCGTATCAATATTACGGATTTGCGCTGCTAGGAATGGGGCGCGGCGAGGAAGCGGTGGCGGTGACGAAACGGGCGCAGGAGCTCGACCCGGTTTCGCCGAGCGTGCAAACATCGCTGGCGTGGGCGTTGTTTCTGATGCGGAGGAATGAAGAGTCGGCGCGGGAATGCAAACGGGCGCTGGAGCTTTATCCGGATTTCATACCGGCGCATCAACTGCTGGGGATCGTGTACGGACAATTGGATGATGGCAAAGCGGCGTTGGCAGAACTCAGCGAGGCCGAGGCGTTAGAGCGGGATAATCCGATCACGCTGATTCTGATGACGTACGAGCTTGCGCGAACCGGGAAGACCGCGGAAGCAAAGCAGTCGCTGCATGCCGCGCTCGCGAGCCCGGGTGGTTCAGTGGTGCCGGACTACTATATTTCGGCGGCGTGGACGGAAATTGGAGATAAGGCGAAGGCGCTGGAATCGTTGAAGCGGGCGGATCAGCATCATTCGAATTGGTTGATTTATTTGCCGTACGATCCGCGGTTCGATCCGTTGCGGAGCGATCCGGGATTCCGGGCGGCGTTTCAGAAGAGTGCGACGCGGAAGGATGTTGCGCTTTCGGCTCGAAAGTAAAATTCCCACCCAAGCATTTGTTTCCATCCATTTGCATTTGGAAACGACTCAAAACGTCAAAAACTGGAAAATCGAAAACCCCATCCTTCGGCATCCAGCATTATTGAGGTTAGATTGTCGGCTTCACGACCTTCGGACGTGGGGTCGATTACCGCAACCGGAAATTCGGTCAACACGATCCGAACGTGCCGTGGCACTTGTCGGCAACGGCGTTATCAGTCTTTCGGTGCCACTCAATAAATTTACGGTGGCTGCTGCCTTCGGTCATTGGGTTTACGTGGTGTTATGGGGCTTTGGAGGTAATCCGGGGAAGCGACGATTGGGCTGGGTCCTTGTGCGAGGCGCACGCTGGAGATTCGCCGGATTGGATGAGGACGGCGGTGCGTTGCGCGGCGAGTTCGTCGGAGTTGTTGCAAAGGGCGTGACCCATTTCGTGGCGGATTGCAAGGTCGAGGAGCGCGGGGATCGACATATTCCACGCTGCGGAGAGTTGAACTGCGCGGACGGAAGAGTCGAGTAACAAGGCTTCGTCGAAGTAGGTCTCCCTCGCGGGTAGGTACGTCAGCGCAGGCACATCCGGGGAGAAGAGGCGATCGGATAGGGCCTTCTTCCAGTCGTTCGAACGGACCACAACCCAGGTCCACTCGCCGAGGGCACCGATGGGGTATTTCTGGAGGACGACGCGGAGGGCTTCGGTCCGGGCGCGGCATTGGGCGTTCGTGTAGCCGATGTTGCAAATGATGTGTAGCACCGAGGCGTGGGTCTGAGCGGTAGCGGGAGCCTGAACCGGGGACTGATCCTGCGCCCGAGCCTGACTCTGATTTTCGGATTGAGCTTGGGATTGAGCAGTAACCCGAATGCTCAATCCGCCGATCAGAATAATCAACAGCAAAATTCTGGCTAGATTCACGAGGCACCCCCTGGGTGCTCGCAAAATCGGCCAAGCTGACAAGTGGATCAATGCCGTGGAGTTCACATCGGGTTCATTTGTGTTTCACAGTGTGAAAGACTGAAAATACGGTACTTACGAGAGTAGCGACTTCGTTTTTGTGATACGCTTTCGCCCACCAGCAGGTCTCCGTGAGTCACAGGGCCGAACCATTGAAGAACTCCGGCAAGGCGCAGAGCATCCGCTTCGGTCCTTTCCTCGCGGATTTGGATAGTCAGGAACTTTTCAAAAATAAAATACGACTGAAGATACCCGGGCAATCCTTTCGGGTCTTGGCGCTGTTACTGGGCAAGCCCGGCGTGCTTGTTACGCGGGAAGAGCTGCAGCAATCGATGTGGCCTTCGGACACCTTCGTCGATTTCGATCACGGGCTGAGCGCCGCGGTGAACCGGCTGCGGGATGCGCTGGGGGACTCGGCCGACAATCCGCGGTATATCGAGACGCTGCCGAGGCGGGGCTACCGGTTCATTGGGGAGATTGGTCCAGCGGACCAAGGCAAGACCGGGAATGATGTCGAGGGCGGCGTTGAGGAATTGACTGCAGCCGACGGTTCCGACGCGTCGAACGGTGTCGGGCACGCTCGTCGATCGAAGAAAACGATGGTGGTTGGTGTCATGGTTGTTGGGGCATTTCTGGTGGCTGTGCTGGGCTTTGTGTTTTTGAGCAGCAAGCCTCAGGCGAGTTCGAAGGCCTCCGTACCAATTCCGTTCAGCACGTTACCGGGAAGCGACACGGCGCCGGCATTTTCGCCGGACGGATCGCGGATCGCGTTTGCCTGGAATGGCAACCCCCAGTCGAGGAGCGCTGGATACGACGTGTACGTGAAAGCGCTCGGAAGCGAGACCTTGTTACAACTGACACATCACCCATCGGAATGGATCAGCTCGGCGTGGTCTCCCGATGGGACGCAAATTGCGATTCACCGGATGGCGGGAAGCGAAAGCGGAATCTATCTAATACCGGCGCTGGGCGGGGCCGAGCGACTATTGGTCAGGACGCATCCTCCGTATTTTCCAACGACACGAATTGACTGGTCGCAGGACGGGAAATGGATCGCGTTCGACGACCCGCTGCCGACGGAACCGCTCGACCGGATGTTTCGAGTGTCGTTGGAAACGCTGGAGGTGCAACCATTGCCGCACAACCCGGCTTGCATGCATGAAGGCTTTCCGCATTTCTCGCACGATGGAAAGACACTGTTTTATTCGTGCATTCACGGGTTACACGCGATGGAGATTGACTCGGTGCCCGTGACGGGCGGAGCTTCCACAGTTTTGATATCGCTTTCAAACAACATTTCGGGTTTCGCGATTAGCGGCGACGATTCGCGGTTGGTTTATGCATATGGTTTCGGCGGGATGAAAATGGCAGTTATCAATCTCCGTGACCATTCCGTTCGGGATATCGAAACCCGAGATCAACCGACGTGGCCGACAATTTCGCCACAGAACGACAAAATCGCTTATAGCTCGAGCTCAGCGATCTACAACATCTGGCGCCGAGACCTTCTGCATCCGGAGGCCCCTCCGGTGAAGGTGATCACTTCGACGCGCCAGCAAAACTCGCCGCAATATTCGCCCGACGGGAAGCAGATCGCGTTTGAGTCGACGCGAGGAGGTTCGTGGTCGGTGTGGATGAGCGATGGGGATGGTGCGAATCCGGTGAAGTTGTCGAAGGACCTAACGACTACGGGAGCGCCGAGATGGTCTCCGGACGGGAAAAGGATCGCATTTGATACAGCGGGGACGAATCCATCGTCGGTTTATATCGTGGATGTGACGGAGGGAGTGCCGCGGAAGCTGAAGACCGACGTTGAGGACATGAAGTTGCCAACATGGTCGCACGATGGGACATGGATTTACTTCACATCGGACGTGGAGTTGGGACACAAGATTTACCGGTGCCCAGTGAAAGGGGGAGCGGCGGAGGAACTGCCGACGCACGAGCATACGTTGCGACCAGCAGAGTCAGCGGATGGCGCCTATCTATATTTCGCGTCGCGCGAGGTGAATTTTCAATTGCAGAAGATTTCACTCGCGGACCCGAAGCCAGGGATTCAGACGGAAGCGACCCCTCGAATACTGCAGTGGACGCTTTGGCAGCTCGTACCCGGCGGATTTTACTTTGTTCCGAACGATGCGCCGAGGACGATGCGGTATTTCGATCTGGCTTCGCACAAAGCGAAGGATGTTTTTACGCTGGAGAAGGATTTTGACGATGGGATATCGGTGTCACCTGACGGGCGGTACATTTTGTATTCGCAGGCGGACGAACAGAGTGAGGAAATCATGCTGATGGATCGGTATTGATAGTGGCCTAACTCCCGATAAGTCGCGTAACCGGACAAGTGCCAGGGATTTATCTCAGTTTTCGATGACGGCGTTTATCGGGAGTTGGCAAGAAGCGAGGACACAAAAGCGTCCGGCATCTCGACGTGACAGTCGTGACCGGTTGGAATTTCAATGTAATCCCAACCGTCTTGTTTTGCCCGGTCGCCGAACTGCTGAAAAATCGGCCGCGCAGGATATCCTTCCGCAACACAGGCGATGAACGTTCGAGGGAGCTTGGCTGCTGCGTTCGCAGGAGCCCTGATTGCTTCCTGAAAACAATTCAGGCTGAAATCTGACAACCGAGATCGAACGAAGTCTCGCGCGGGACCATCCCTTAGCCCCCACATATCAAGCTGCCCTTCGCCTCCCTTTAGGCGCCATCCCCCACCCGCATTCTCAGCCTGTTGCCGGAACGACTGCACGACGGGTTCAGGAAGAAGATCGAGCGCGGACTGACCATCGCACGGAACGAAGGCATCGACGTAGACGAGGCGATTCAATCGATGCAGCGCATTTTCGGCAACGCCGGTGATGATCATGCCCGCATAGCTGTGACCGACGAGAGTTACATCTTGCAAATCTTCGTGCGTCAGGAGACGAACCACGTCCTCAATGTGCGTCTGGAGGACAATAGCAGGTGTGAGCGGGTTCGCATCGTTTTCCAGGCCGGTCAGACTCGGAATCCACACCTGATGTCCAGCTGCCCGCAAGTTGGGAATCACGAGGTCCCAGGTGCAGGCCGTCTGCCAGGCGCCATGAACCAAGACAAACTTTGCCATTTGGCCACCTTCGTGGCTGCGATTCTAATGCTGGTAGTCGCTGGACCTGTATAGGAAAGTTTCCTGGGAACTGCTCAGTCTCGATGAGTGGCGTAATCGGACAAGCGGAATCAATTTCCGATAGAGGCCGTACACCCAAAAGCCGGGCCGAAACATGCTATGAAGGAACCTTCATGCCACGCACCAAGGTATAGTGGCCACCCGTTCGTGCCGATGTTCCGTGTCGTGTGGTGAAGAGGCTGAGAGAATGTTTGACTTGTACAACAACGCATACGGGAATTATGGCTCGGATCCATATCGACACGTACGCATGGAAACCTACGGCCAGGATTTCGGCCAGACCAGTTGGGTCACAACCGAGGAATCACAGGAAATTCCACAACTGCTCGACTTGGGTTCCGATTCCTCCCTCTTGGAGATTGGTTGCGGTTCCGGAGGATATGCTTTGCACCTTGCGGAGAAAATCGGTTGCCGGATCGTGGGAGTGGATATTAATGAATCTGGGATTCGTAGCGCGAAAGAACTCGCACAGACGAGAGCCCTTGGTTCGCGAGCGCGTTTCGAACAATGCGACGTTTCGAAGAATCTTCCTTTCGACAACGGGACGTTCGACGCGGCCTTTTCGAACGATGTTTTGTGCCATGTTCCTGGAAGACTCGATTTATTGCTCGAGATGTTCCGTGTGTTGAAGCCATCAGGCCGGATATTGTTTAGTGATGCTCTCGTAATTGGTGGAATGATTTCCGCCGAGGAAATCGCGATACGTAGTTCGATCGGCTTTTACTTCTACAGCCCACCTGGCGAGAATGAGCGGCTATTAGAACAAGCGGGATTTTCCCAAGTGGCTGCCACGGACACAACGGAGAATGCGGCTCGGATCTCGAAGAAATGGCACGACGCACGCGAGAAAAGGAAAGAGGAACTGGTTGTGGCCGAAGGCTCTCCTAACTTCGAGGGACTCCAACGGTTTCTATCCTGTGTTCACACCCTGACCAGCGAAAGACGCCTGTTGAGATACTTGTATTTCGCGCGTAAGACCTCGTGAATCGATCGGTTGCGCCTGGCTTTTGGCGCTAACTCCTGATCTGTCCCGTAATCGGACAAATGCTTTTGACTCCATTTAGCTCCAATTGATTCTGTTGCGGGCGGCAACGGCGTCAAAATGCATGACGTTGAAGTTGGGGATGCAATTCGATTCCCATCGGCCGCTCCCTACTGGCAAACGCGGTTCATTCAGAGGCGCCACCACATTTCGAAATAGATGCGGCCTTCGAAGACGGGTTCGGGGGATTCGGGGGCGGCGGGGGCGCCGAGTAGTTCGGCGATGAGGATGCCGCCGAGGACGAAGATGGCGCCGATGATGGAGCGGGTGTTGAGGCGCTCGCCGATCACGAGGTAGGAGGTGATGACGGCGAAGACGGGTTCGAGCGTGAAGATGATGGCGGCGTGACTTGGAGTGGTGTATTGCTGCGCCCAAAGCTGCATGGAGAACGCGGCGGCGGTGGCGAAGATGGCGCAGATGGCGATGCCGAGGAAGAGTTCCCTGCTGGCATCGAAGCGGGCGGGCTCCCAGCCCGTGGTGGCGAGGAAACCTGTCGAGACCCAAGCGAGTCCGGCGCAGGCGGCGACTTGCAGGACGCTGAGTGCGCCGTGGGAATGGCGCTGGGTGTAGTCACCGACGAGGATGATGTGGACGGCGTAGAGTGCGGCGGCGACGAAGGTGAGGATGTCGCCGCGATTGAGGCGGGCGAGGCCTTCTACCGGGACCGTCAGGAAATACAGACCGATGACTGCGCAGAAGGCGCCGGCGTAGGCCCAGCGCGCGAGATGTTTTCTCCAAAAAATTGCGAGGAGCAGCGGGACGAGGACGACGCTGGAGCCGGTGACGAATCCGGATTTTGCGGGCGTGGTGTAGAGGAGGCCTGCGGTCTGGAAGGCGTAGCCGCCGAACATGAAGATGCCGAGAGCGGCGCCTGCGAGGAGTTCTTCCCTGTTTACGGTGCGGAGAGCTTTGGTGCGGTAGATGGCCATCAGGGCGGCGGCGAGGGTGAAGCGCAGGGAGAGGAAGACGAAGACGCTGGCGTGGGAGAGAGAGTTTTTTACGACGACGAAGGTGGCGCCCCAGAGGAGGGTGCAGACGACCAGAGCGAGGTCGGCTTTGATGGACGCGGGTTGAGTGGTTGCCGGGGATGAGGTGATGGCGAGTCGACGCTGTGAGCGCGCCTCCGGGTGGGGGGTAGATTAGCGGGGGATGAGAGTGGTTGCAATGTATTGGGAGACGAGGATTCGCGGATAGACCAAATCGAGGCTACGCTTGCATCGTGGCAAGCTGGGGCGCAGCGTGCTGCGCCCCTACAGAGCGCGCGCGAAATGGGCGTCACGCACGAGGAAAAAACGCCAGCGGGACGCCGGCGCTACCGGGAGCGGGCACGGCGTGCCGTGCCCCTACGATGACAGTTCGCGAAACGAAGATTTGATTCGAGGTCGAGAGGGGAAAAGAAAAAGCGGGAAGGGCGAGGAGCCCTTCCCGCTTTTCGGTGGTGGTGGTTTGTTTTTTCTACCTGGTGGAAATCGATTGCGCTCGCTAATGGTGAAGACGAATTTTCGCGAGAAATGTTACGGAATCCGGCGCGTTTTCGTTAGACCACATCTGCGGCGGACGGGATGGCGGGCGTGTGCGATGCGAAGAGAAGCGGCGGCGACTCGTCGTTGTGATTTGGGGCGTGTTGAATCTAAACCCCCACCCTCGAAAACCGAGGGTGGGGCACCCCTGTCGGCTAACGGCATCTAGCTCCATTGCGACCGGGCTCCGCCGGGCGGAGCCGGTCGCAACCGAGGACCTGGACTAGAAACGAATGCGGAGGCCGAGTTCGACGTGTCTCGGGTTGTTGACCCGGCCTTCGAGCTGACCGAAGTCGCCGGTGTCGCCCAAGGCGTTGTAGGGATCGAAGAGCTGGTTGTGGTTGAAGACGTTGGTGAAGACGGCGCCAAATTCAGCGCTGAGGCGCTCGCTGAACATGATGTTTTTCTTCACGCTGAAGTCGACGTTCCAGAAAGGCTGGCCGCGAAGATTGCCGGCGCCGCCGTTGCTGCCGTTGTCTCCGACTCAAATTTTTAAAAAGGACCCTGGGAACCTGGCAACCGAGAGAACTTGAGGCGCTGTATAGAACTGTGTCGCGAGAATGTCAATAAGGAAGTTGACGAATTATTTACATGCGATTTTTTTTAGGCTTTAGATGAAAGTTAGGTTCAATTTATAAAACCGGAATATTTGGGTAACGGTCGGTTGCTTGACAGTGGGGACAACGCGGGTCAGATTCATTGAATATGACGGGAAAATGGAGATTGGGGTGCGCCGTAAGGCGGCTCGCACTCTGCGTTTTGGGAGTAGGGCTTGCGACTGCGGATCCCTCGGTACGCGCGCAGAAACCGGCCAGTGCGACTACATCGACCGAAACGGCAAGCTGGGTGGAAGTGCGGACGCCGCACTTTGTGGTAGCGAGCGATGCGAGCGAGGCGGCGGCTCGGGGAGTGGCGACGGATTTCGAGCAGATTCGGGCGCTGTTTCATGCGACGTTTCCGGAGCTGCGCGTCGATCCGCCGCAGCCGATTCGAATCATCGTGACGCGGGACGAAGCGACGATGCGGATGATTACGCCGGACGAATGGGGCGGGCCGAAGCATGTGCATCCTTCGGGTGTGTTTCACAGCGACGGGGAGAAGGATTACATCGTGCTGCGGCTGGATGCGGAAGGGACGACCGCATTTCATACGAGCTACCACGAGTACACGCACTCGTTGATGCATTTTAATTTTTCGCGGCTGCCACTGTGGATAAGGGAAGGGGTGGCGGAGTTTTTCGGCAATTCCCTTTTGAGCGAGGAGAAGGCGACGACGGGGACGGTCGATCGCGGTCACGTGTATGTGCTGGGGAAGAACGAGTGGATGCCGATGGAGGCGCTGTTTCAGGTGTCGGAGACTTCGCCGTTTTACAACGAGACGAATCCGGCGTCGGTGTTTTATGCGGAGTCCTGGGCGACGGTGCATTATTTGCTGCTCGATCCGGAGGCGCGGCGAGAGGATTTGTTCAAAAAATATTTGGTGGCGTGGGATTCGGCTGCGGATGCGGTTGCGGCGGGGCGCACGGCGCTGGGAGATTTGAGCGCGTTCGAAGTGGCGGTAAAGAAGTATGTCGGGCAGGCGAATTGGCGGCCGGGAGTGGAGTTGCCGGGGCTTGCGGGATTGCAATCAAGCTCATGGAAGGAGAGGACGCTGGCGCCGGCGGAAGTTTTGGCGTTGCGCGGGGATTATTTCACGCATCGACGGATGATGGATGAGGCCAGGCCGCTGTTGGAAGAGGCGGCGAAGACGGGACCGGAGATTGCGGGGGTGCGCGAGGCACTGGGGTATTTTTATTTTCGGAACAGCGATTTTGCCGAGGCACAGGAAGAGATGAAGCGGGCGATCGCGCTAGGAGCCAAGGATTTTGTTCCGTATTTTGTGTTGGGTTCGCTGGAATTGAGGAGTGTGGCGGAATCGGAAGACGACGTTCGCGATGCACGGAAGAATTTGGAGAAGGCCGCGGAGTTGAATCCGGTGTTTGCGGCGACGTTTGAGGCGTTGACGCAGGCGTATTCGAGATCTGCGGACACACAAGGCAAGGCGCTGGCGGCCGCGGAGACAGCGGTAAAGCTGGATCCGGAGTCGCGGAGTTACCGGATGAATTTGGCCTATGCGCTGTTGAACAACGGGCGGATTTCGCAGGCGCGGGCTGTGGCGGAGAAGCTAGAGGCGACGGCTGAGTCGGAGGACGAGAGGCGATCGGCACGGTCGATATTGGGATCGATCGCGGATGAAGAGGAGTGGGAAAAGGCGGGGATTTCGGAAGGCACGACGACGGAGTTTGGTCCGCCGGGGGGTGGAGCGGCGCCACCTCCAAAAACGGAAGGCACGAATCCGGGGGCCGGCGGTGCGGTGGTTTCGCATCGACAGTTGGGGCCGCCAGAGTGGATGGCGGTAGAGGGATCGATTGCGGGGGTAGATTGCGCGGGGAGTCCGGAGTTGACGCTGACGGTGAATTTGCCGCGCGGGCCGATGGATTTTCACGCGAAGGATTTCAGGGCGGTGTCGGTGAGCGGGCAGAGCGCGGCGGCGGTGCCGGCGATAGCGAGTTGCAAAAATTGGACGGGGCGGAATGTGAAGATCTGGTTTCGGATGGCGCAGGGGAAGGGGTTTTTGGGGGAGATCATGAGGATTTATTTTTATTGAGGCTGTGGCGGGGCGGTCAGTCAGTGTTTGGCGTGGACAACATGAAGGCCGGCGTGGCCGGGCGCGAGTCCTTGCATGGCACGGCCGAATCTCGATGCGATCTCCTGGAAACTGATGTCTTCGATGGTTTCAAGTCCATGCGAGCGAAGAATCGCTGCGATGGCAGCCGGCTCGAAACGGGTGGCTGAACGTTCACCGATTTTCTCGAGTTGTTCGGCTCGCTTGATTTCGGACCGCTTGAGCTCTTCGGAGAATGCGTCGGGAGATTGCATGTAGTCGAACACGACCTCGGATTTCTGGATTGACGAGATGTATTCCAGAGTGCGGGCGATTGCGTCGTGCGTCAGATACGGCACGACGCCGAGCCAGGTGAAGAAGGCGGGCGAATTCTGGTGAAAGCCTGCGCCGGCGAGTTTCCCTTTCACATCGTCGTGCTCGAAATCGACTGGCACAAGAGTAAGCGATGGCGGAATTGCGATTTGAGCTTCAGCCAAGAGCTGGTGCTTCCATGCTTGTGTCGCGGGATAGTCCACCTCGTAGACACGGGTCTGTTGCGCGGCGTGGGGATTTCGAAGAGCAAATGTGTCGAGTCCAGCGCCGAGGATGACGATCTGCTGGATTCCGCTTTCGACGGATTTAGACAACGCATCTTCCGCAATGCGGCTTCGTGCGGCGGTGAAGAGGCGTCCGATGCTGGCTGCGGGGTGTGCGATCGCGAATTGAAGGATGTCTTTTTCACTCTCGCGCAGAATCTTCATAGCGAATGGGTCGTTGAGAATTGAGCCGTGGTCGAGCAGCTGATGAGCAGCTCGTTGGCGGGCGATCATCAGGGCTGTGCGGCTGGGTTCATGAGGTTTCATGTGTGAAAACTCCGTTTCGATCGAATAGAGGTCTATTTTGCGGTGAGGAAAGTTGGCGCGCGGTACGTGACACGCGTGCGGAAGAGCTGTCGCTCGGGCTTGACGCTGAGATCCTTCGGCCTCCTTCGGAGGCGCTCAGGATGACAACACTGAAACAACCACGTGGAAGAATCCTCGAAAATCATCAGCGCCGCGATCGCGCATTTTGCTACTGCGATTGATAGACGGTGCGGCCACCGACGACTGTGCGCAGAACTTTAATTTTTGTGTATTCGCTGGGCGGGATTTTTGTGAGGTCGGCGTTGAGGATGATGAAGTCGGCGTATTGGCCGATGACCAGGGCGCCTTTTCTTCCCTCTTCAAATTGGGCGTAGGCAGAACCCGTCGTGTAGGCGCGGATGCATTCGTCGAGCGAGATTTTTTCTTGCGGCTGCCAGCCGCCCGCGGGGCCGCCATCGGGAAGTTCGCGGGTGACGCAGGCGTAGAGGCCGCGCATTGGATTGATGGGCTCGACGTCGTAGTCAGTGCCGAATGCGAGGTGGACTTTGTTTTTCAGCATCGTGTTCCAGGCGTAGGCGCCCTTGATGCGTTCGGGGCCGACGCGCGATTCGGCCCAGCGCATGTCGGTGGTTTGATGCGAGGGCTGCATGGAGGCGATGACGTTGAGTGCGGCGAAACGGGCGAAATCGATGGGAGCGACGATTTGGGCGTGCTCGACGCGGTCGCGACGGTCGCGGGGGCCGTTGGCTTTGGCGACGGCTTCGAATGTATCGAGTGCGATGGTGTTGGCGCGATCGCCGATGGCGTGGAAGTTGAGTTGGAAGCCGGCTTTGTCGCGCTCGATGGCCATTTGCTTCAGCTTGGCGGGGTCGATGGTCATGATGCCGCTGGTCGAAGGGTCGTCGGAATACGGCGCGGCCATGGCCGCGGTGCGCGAGCCGAGAGCGCCGTCGGTGACCATTTTCAGCGCGCCGGTTTTCAACCACGGATCAGTTGTGCCACCTTCGCTCCGCATGTTTTGCAAGTCTTCGAGGTTGTTGGCGAAGTGCAGCCATTCGGTGATGCGAACGGTGAGCTTCCCTCCCTCTTTCAGCGAGCGATAGGCGAGAAAATCTTCCCATTCGGAATTGTCTTGTACCGAGGTGACGCCGTTTTTGGCGAGGTCGGCGAAAACGAGTTCGATGCCGCGCCGGCGATCGGCGGCGCTGGTTTCGGGGGCGTATTGCTGGACGAGACCGATCGCGGAGCCTTCGAGCAACATACCGGTGAGTTCGCCGTTGGCGTCGTGCTCGAATTCGCCGCCTTTGGGATTGGGTGTTTCCTTTTTAACGCCGGCTTGTTCGAGTGCGAGCGAATTGGCGATGGCGACGTGGCCGGAAATGTGAACGAGTAGGACGGGATTTTTTGGACTGACGGCGTCGAGCTGCTGGCGCGTCGGGAATTTTTTGTCGGGCCACAGCGTGTGGTCCCAGCCGGAGCCGGTGATCCAGTCGCCATCCTTGTGAGCGGCGATGGCGGTGGCGACGGCTTTCTGTAACTCCTCGACGGTGGCGACGCCGTTTACGCGGACCGCGAGCATGTCGGCGCCGGCGCCGCCCATGTGAACGTGGGCGTCGTTGAAGCCGGGCATCACGAAATGATTTTGGAGCTGGATGGTTTCGACGTCGTCGCTGGTACCGCACTCGAGCATGATTTGCTCGATGCCGCCGATACAAACGATTTTGCCTTCGCGAACGGCCATGGCGGAGGCCCATGGATGAGCGGGGTCGTTGGTGTAAATGCGGCCGTGGAGATAGATCGTTGTGTGGGGCGGGGGCGGTGGAGCTTGGGCGTTGGCGAGCGCCGCGATGAAGAGAATCACGACGAGTGCTGCGAGAGGATGGCAGCCACGAGAGATGATCGTTTTCAATCTACGGAAAATTTCACGAGACGGAGCGGGAGTCGTCTCTTGGTTCATTTCGATTTTTCCTCCGCGAGTCCGGAGACGCCGATCAGAGTCAGGAAAGCGCGCTTGAGACCCAATTCGCGGCCAGTCGGGTCGTACCACTCTTGCAACGAATGGGCGCCGCCGCCGGTGCCGCCTGCGCCGATAGAGATGGCCTCAATGCCTGCGGCGAGCGGAATGTTGGCGTCGGTAGAAGAACGCTCGACGCGCGATTGATTGCCGACGTAGTCGTCAGCGGCGCGCAGAGCGGCGAAGAGTTGCGAGCCAGCGGCGAGTTCACCACCAGGGCGCGTGCCGAGGACGTCGATCTTCCACTCCAACTTCCCTTTCGAGCGGTCGCGGGAAGATTCCATCTCGTCGCGCGTGCCTGCGGTGATCGACTCGCGCAACGCAGATTCGAGCTTCGTAAGTTCGTCTTCGCTTTCGGAGCGGATGTCGACTTTGAGCTTGGCTTCGTACGGGATGGAATTGACGGAGGTGCCGCCTTCGATTTGGCCGAGATTGAAAGTTGTGCGCGGATTCGACGGAACTTTTGTGTTGATGAAGCGAATCGATCCGCGGACAAGCGCGTTGATCGGATTGGGCATGCCGAAGTCGGACCAGCTGTGGCCGCCGGGACCGGTGATGAGGACTTCGAGGCGACGCGAGGCCAAAGCTTTCGTGGTGACGTGGTCGGTGCCGGAGCCGTCCAGGACGACGGCGGCTTTCAGTTGTGAGCGGTATGCATCGACGAGCGCGCGCATGCCGCGGAGATTGCCTTCACCTTCTTCGCCGACGTCAGCGACAAAAAGAATCGTACGGCGCGGCTTGATTCCGGCTTCGTGGATGGCGCGAGCGAGGGAGATGAGGCCGGCGAGACCGGTGCCATTATCGGAGATGCCAGGCGCGTTGAGGCGGTCACCATCGCGACGGACTTTCACTTCGGTGCCGGGCGGGAAAACCGTGTCGAGGTGCGCGGTGAGCATCACAATTTCTTTATCGTTGGCACCCGGAAGTTCGCCGATGACGTTGCCGGTTTTGTCGATCGAGACTTCTAGACCGCAGTCGGCGAGGAGAGATTTCACCAGTTCGGCGCGGGCGGATTCCTGAAACGGAGGCGCGGGAACTTCGGTGATGCGCACTTGTTGGTCGTTGATCCAACTGAGATTGCGTGAAAACCAGTTGAGGGCCGCGCGGACTTCGGGGGATTCGGTGGCTTGGCTGGCGTGAGCGGCGCGATGCGTCGCGCCGACGGTGCGAACGGGCATGGTGGAAAGGATAACGCAAAGGAGGAGATGTTTCACCGCGGAGTTCCGGATGGGCGGGATGCGAATCTTGGATGGGGCGGAGAAATTTTGCGATTGGAAGGAGGGGTGGGGATGTGGCGCAACCCGGAGAAAGAAGAAACGAATTGAGCAAAGCGGATCGATCTTGCGGACATGGGGCGCAGCAATGCTGCGCCCCTACACAGACGAGCCGAGGCCGCGAGTGAGCAAGGGGTCAACATTCGCAGAGCGCTTCAATCTCAGCATCGGTTAGGACTCGGGCAGATTGTTTGGCGGCGGTCAGGATGCGATTCACTTTGTTTTCGTCGGCGGGGATTTTGTGGCGTTCGAGCCAGAACATCACGTTGGATTTCCCGCTCATCGGGCCGATTTCGATGATTTGGTCGAGGCCGAAGAGATGGGAGGGGACGCCGCTGTAGACGATGTCGGCCAAGGCTGGGTTGCTGTGAAAGGCTTTGACGATGGCCGCGGCGTGGACGCCGGTCGCGGTGCGGAAGGCGTCGTGGCCGATGACCGGATAATTCGGAGGGATCGAGGTGTGCGTCGCGACGGCGACTTTTTCGCAATATTCCTTGAGGCGAGAGAGATCGCGATCGATCAGGCCCATCAGGCGCAAGTTGACGAGCATGAGTTCCATCGCCGTGTTGCCGACACGCTCGCCGAGCGAATTTGCTGCGGCGTGGATTTGATTTGCGCCGCCGGCGATGGCTGCGAGCGAATTGGCGACGGCGAGACCGCGATCGTTGTGTCCGTGCCAGTCGATGCGAATGTCCTCGCCGCTGGGCTTGACGATTTCGTCGACGGCAAATTTGATGAGGTTGTAGGCGCCTTGCGGCGTGGCGTGACCGACGGTATCGCAAAGAACAATGGCGCGCGAACCGTTGTTGATAGCGGTCGTGTAGAGACGCTTTACCGTTTCCCGGTCGGTGCGAATCGTGTCTTCGGTGACGAACATCGACGGCAGGTTGTGTTCGACGACGAACTTGACGGCTTTTTCGGTGGTGCGCTCGAGGTGATCGACGGTCCAGTCTTCGACGAGGCGGCGGATCGGGCTGGAACCGAGGAATGTCGCGGCTTCGATGGCGATGCCGACGCGCTGCGAAATTTCGGCGATGGGGCGGATGTCGGCTTCGACGGTACGCGCGGCGCAGTTCGGGCGGATTTTCATCCGGTTGGTGGCGATTTCGCGCGCGAGGGCTTCAGTGTGCTCGACGGCGCGTGGGCCGGCGCCGGGTAGGCCGATGTTGAGCGACTCGATGCCGAGCGACTCCATCAGGTGGAGGATTTCGATTTTTTCGCCGATGGTGGGGTCGTAGACGGAGGGATTTTGCAGGCCGTCGCGGAGAGTTTCGTCGTTAAGGAGGACGCGAGTGCCGACGGGAATCGGCAGAGCAGCGGCGGTGTTCCAATCGTAGATGTATTCGGAGTTTGTGGGATTCGACATAGTTCAATTCGCCGATCTACGGATGCGCGGCAAATGCTGTGCGGATATTTTTGAGCTCGGCATCATTTGCGTCTAAACCCCGCGGTCTGAGAAACGATCGCGGCTACAGGGCGGTGGCAAATCACGGAACACATTATAAGCCGTGGTCGCGGAACAGGGTCTTGAGTGCGGCGCGGGCGTTACTCAGGCGAGTTTTGAGTTTAGCGGCGTACTCGAATTGCAGGAATGCGTCGGCGGCCTTGTCGACATCTTTGCCGTAGCGGAACCACCACGGCTTCTCTCGACGAGGCATGCGGTCGACGTCGATGTATTTCGTTTGCACCATTTCCATCAAACCAGCCTTGCCGTGGGTGCGGCCCCAACCGCTCAAACCGCAGCCGCCGTGTGGAGCTTCGGCAATCGCGAAATAGCTGATGGCGTCGTTGATCATCACGGCGCCGGCGCGAAGTTTCGCGGCGATCGCTTTGCCGCGTGCGGCGTCGCGGGTCCAGACACTGGCCGAGAGCGCGAAGGGCGACCGGTTCGCGCGAGTGACGGCTTCTTCCGCGTCGTCGACGCGCCGGTGAATCGCGAGTATCGGTCCGAAGGTTTCTTCGCGAAAGAGCCGCGATGCCGAGTCGACATTGACGATGACGGTTGGCTCGAAAAAATTCGGGCCGAGATCGGGGCGTGGCTTGCCTCCGCACAAAACTTTTGCACCAAGGGCGACCGCATCGTCGATCAATGTCGTCATACGCTCAACATGTTGCGGACGGATGAGGGGGCCGACGTCGGTAGCAGGGTCGCTGCCGGGTCCGAGACGCAGCTTTTTCGTCTTCTCGACGCAGAGCTCCGCGAATTTTTCGCTGACACTCTGCTCAACGAAAATGCGCTCGACGGAAAGGCAGACCTGGCCGCAGTTGGTGAAACTTCCCCATACGGCGCCGCTGGCTGCTACGTCGAGGTCGGCGTCGGCGAGCACGATCATGGGGTCTTTGCCGCCGAGTTCCAACGTTGTTGGAATCAGGCGCTTTCCACACGCCTCGGCCACGCGGCGACCGGTTTCGACGCTTCCGGTGAAAATAATTTTGTCGGGAGCCGCATCGATGAGCGCCTGGCCAACATCCGCGCCGCCCTGGATGATTGTCACCAAGCCCGCCGGAAAAGCCGGAAAGCTGAAGAGCTTTTCAATCCAGGCGCCACAGTGCGGCGTTAACTCGCTCGTCTTGCAGATCACAGCGTTTCCCGCGACCAGCGCCGGAATAATCTGACCGA
>Ga0209006_10001631_pt1 | contig 20368 bp, 15 predicted proteins | sample JacPin_JW_Ref_O2_FD_188567 | JGI IMG/M metagenome (GOLD analysis project Ga0209006, IMG submission 188567) | Forest soil microbial communities from Algoma, Ontario, Canada - Jack Pine, Ontario site 1_JW_Ref_O2 (SPAdes) (version 2) | ecosystem: Environmental > Terrestrial > Soil > Boreal...
GATCTTCAGCCGGCTGCCAATGGGCAGCGGGTTGAGCATGTCGAGATAGCAGCCTTCGCGGCTGAGGTCGCTGGTACGCGCCTGGAGACGGGCTTCCGTGCGGGTTTCGACGACCTGAGCTGCCGCGATAAATGGGAAACGCGGGGACCTACGTTCGACAACGTACATATGCCCTCGATTTTCTGAGAAGAGTTGGTTGAGGCTCAATGATGGCAGACGGCCTGGGAAACTTGAGGCGATTCCGGGGGGCAGTGGCTTGGCGGTGTCGAAACGTTTAACTGGAAAGTGAACGGCGGTTATCTCATTTCATTCGCCCGGCGACGACTTCGGCGCAGGCTTCGACGAACTTGCGTTCTGGTTCGGTGAAGGTGTTGGCGAAATAGCTCTCGGCGTCGAGCTCGGCGACTACCTTTTTGTTGGCGAAGATGGGAACCACGAGCTCGGATTTCACCATTGAGGAACCGGGGAGATAGCGCGGGTCCTTTGTGACGTCGTCAACGAGTACGACCTTGCCGCTAGCGGCGGCTGCGCCGCAGAGGCCTTTGCCGAGCGGAATGCGCGCGTTGGGCGTGAAGCTGCCAGCGAAGGGACCGACGATGAGATAGTTCGGATCGGCAGGGTCGACCAGATAGAAGCCCACCCAGTTGTAGCGCGTCATATTTTCGTGGAGTTCGTCGACGATGTGTTTCATCAGGTCTTCGACGGACGGCGCGGATTTCGCATAGGCGGCGAATTCCGCGAGGAGCTTGGATTGCGTAGAAGTCATAGTGGCTCCAATTCGCGCGGACGCGGAGAGGTTGGAGTTGAGCCAGATTGTCGGCGCGTTCTCTTCATCATAGTGCGCGGGAGTTCGAAACGAGATGGAAAGTCGGCAGGGGGTTCGAAAAGCGAACCCGATATCTACCCGAAGTGGCTTTCCCTCGTAAGGGTTTCCCCTGATTGCTGGTCGGGACTTCCTGCTGCGAAATGTAAGTCCCCAGCAGAATATGAAAGGCCGCCTCAATCCGCCTTAGCTGATTGCGCGATCTCGAGCGTCCAGAACTAATCTTTCAAGAATTCCATTTCGAGTTCAAAGGAGACACAACATGGCAGACAGCAAGAAATGCGCACATCCTTTATGTACTTGTCAGGTGCAGTCTGGAAAGTATTGCAGCGCACAATGCGAAGCGATGGAGAAGACACCTGACATCGATTGCACCTGTCAGCATCCTGGTTGCGGCGGCAGAACGACCTGAGGTTGGAGTTTTCTTCGAACTAATTTCGTTTCCACTTCGGAAGAGCTCGGCGGCCGAGCAGAAATTCAGCGGCCCACAAACCTAAATAGACAGAGAGCGCGACTCCGTGGCCACTGTATCCGCCTAACACCACGGCGTTTGCGCTCTTGGGATGCAGTTCAAATACCGGCCTCCAGTCCTCAGTTATAAGGATAGGTCCCCCCCAACGATGCGTGATTTGTACGTCGAGCAATGCCGGATGCAGTCGGCGAACCCGGTTTTCCAGCTTGTCCAGAAGCTCCAGTGCCCTCCCGGACGTAACGTTGACCGAGGCGAGCCCTCGCCAATTCGAAACGTCGACGAGACCGCTACCAAAGACGATTCGATTCTCGTGGAGAAGTCGACCCCAAAGGTAGGGCAGATCCGTGGTGTAGCAGGGTCTGCCGTCGGCCAACCCGAGATCGCCAAGTTTCTTGTCGGAAAGCGGGCCCGTGGCAAGCGCCATGGTCAGCTTGGGCTGCGCCCTGCCGGCAAGCTGCGTGAGTTCGAGAGATTCGGAATTCGTGGCGAACAGCACGCGGTTGGCGCGCACGAGTCGTCCGCCGACGTGGAGAATCAACGGCGTGCCGGGCTCGACGCTGTCGACGGGGCTATGCTCGAATATAAGGACGCCGAGCTTTACCGCAGCCCGCGCCAATCCGCTCACCAGTTTGCCCGGGTCCAGCGATCCGCCGGGCACTTCCTTGCCTACTCGCAATTCGCCGGTGTCGGTCCAATGAATGAGAGAGCTGGGATTCTTGGTGGTGCGATCGAGTTCATGAACGCCCGGAAGGTCCAAGTCGCAAGAGACATTCAGATCGCGAAGGATCGTAGAAACTCCAGCCAGGACATCACCGAGACCGGGCAGATCTCCTGCGGCGGTTTCCGCCAGGGCGAGTCCGCCGGTGTGACCGCTGGAGCGGGCGCCGATCGACTCGGCCTCGAACAGGGCTACACTTTTGGTCGGATCAAGATGCTTCAGATTCGCGGCGGCGGAGAGGCCGCTAAAGCCGCCGCCAACCACAGCGACGTCGACCTGAACCGGCAACGACGCCTTTTCCGGCACGAAGTCGATCGTCCAGGGTGTTTCTCCCCAACGGATTGGCCTGGAATTCATGGTCAACGGTGGACTCACTCCTTTGGTTGGTTTCCTAGAGATGCCTACTCCCAATCGCAGGGTACGACCAAGGATTTTTTGCGAGTTAAGAGCGCGAGGTCGAGCAATTCAGCCCGGTTCTCCCGTTTCGATGCTCAGCCAGAGACTTTAGGACCATTGAATAGAGACTTTAGTCTCTATTCAGCGAGATCAATTCGCGAGGTCATCCGACCCCTCCGAAGCTCGCTACCCGACCTCTTTACTTCGCAGACACGCCGGTTAGAGTGGATTAACGACACGTGTGTTTTCACCTGAGTATTCAATCCCAGCCCACGCGGGAGGCATTCAATGGTTGTGCGACCAACACCGATGAGCCCAGTTGCGGAGCGCCGAACGGCGCTGCGGTACCCCCTGAGGCTGCCGGTCGTGTTTTCCTGGCAAGACGACGTCGGCCGAGTGCATGGCTGTGACGGGTACTGCCGCGACCTCGGTAGCCGAGGAATATATGTTACGTCGCAACTCGTGCCCCCACTCGGCGCGTCGGTCGAAATGAATGTGTTCCTGCCCCGCCCGGGTCACTCGACGCGACCGTCGGAGATCCACGCGATCGGGCGCGTAGTCCGTTCCGAGCAGAAGACGCCCGCCTCGGAAATGGCTGGTTTTGCGGCCATGAACCATACGACACGGCTTCGTGAGACGCGGGGCGGTCAGGCTGAGGCGGAAGACTGCACGATAGACGACTATAGCGTCGGCCGAGCTGGTGAAGGAAGCGAAAGCCTTTCGGAAGAGTAAGTTACGGGAATTTTGAAAGAGTTTTTTGAGGGCAACTGAACGCGTTGAGGCGGGTTTGTAGTCAATGGTACCCCGGGCCCAGCGGCAGGCAGGCGAAACAGCAGCGTCATGGGTGAGTACTTTGGTACTGCGGTCCGAAAACGTAAGGTCCATTGGCCTAAAGGACAGGTGGTGGCAGACTTGTCCCGTGACCGGAGCCGCGTGGTCACATTGCTTTTCGACTGTTTGCAGCGATAAGGCTTTTTACGAATCGACAAGATCTCAGGCTCGCAAATCGTTCGGAAGTCAGTAGTTACAAGAGCCTCCGAGGCGAATGTGAGTCAAAGGGCGGTAGCTTGCCCTCTATGCCGGGACTAGGGGCGTAAACCGAGGGAAATGCTAACGGACGGTAAAAAACACGGGGATGAGCTGCCAGAAGAACAGCAGGGTGAATCCAATGAAGGAGGGACTGGCGTTAATCCCTCGGATTCAGAACAACTTGCGAGTGATGGCCAGGTCGTCATCCCTGAGGTCCAGGGCGTCCCGTGGTACGCACTTCGGGTCCGACCGAACTATGAGAAGCCGGTAGCAGCGGCGCTCCGAGGCAAGGGATTTCAAGAGTTTCTGCCGTTGATTCGAAGCAAGAGGCAGTGGTCGGATCGAGTCAAGATCATGGATTTGCCGCTGTTCCCGGGGTATTTGTTCTGCCGGCTGAATCTGGAAGAGCGGCTGCCGCTGCTGACGACTCCCGGTTTTCTTTATCTGGTCGGGGTTGGCAAGAACCCTGAGCCAGTGGACGAGACGGAGATTGCGGGAATTCAAGCGGTGCTGCGGTCGGGCCTGCCAGTAACACCTTGGCCCAACCTGGCGGTCGGACAGAAAGTCCGGCTCAAGCATGGGCCGCTGCGAGGACTTGAGGGAGTGCTGACCAGGATCGCGAATCGCCACCGAATTTATGTATCGGTGACGCTCTTGAAGCGGTCGATCTCAGTCGAGGTTGATCCCGAATGGGTGCAACCGGTAAGCGCGGACAGCGAGCTGAGAGCGGTATAAGGTTTTTCGGGACCGAAGAGATTTGGAAACGAGAAGAAACTATGAGCGACACGAAGTACGCAGAGGAGGGTCGATGACAACTCGACGAGGAAATTTGATCGGCCTAGCAGTGGTTTTGGCGACTTACGGAATGACGTCCGCGAGTTCGGTGTCGGCCGATGTCACCCAGCCGCCGTGCAAGACGGACACGGTGCGCTCGACGTACCTTCTGGGCGCCGAGGACCAACTGCAAATCAGCGGGCCCGAGCCGGATGATGCAGCAGGCGCTCCTAAACTCGTCAGCGTCGACGGCGAAGGCGATATCCAGGTTCCTTTGGTCGGCCGTGTTCACGTTGCCGGCATGACGGTGCAACAGGCTGAAGGAGAGTTAAACAAGAAGCTTTCGATCTACGTGAAGCACCCGCAGGCCGCGCTTGACGTCAAGGAACTGCGCAGTCAACCCGCTTCGGTGCTGGGCGCGGTAAATCAGCCCGGAATCCATCAAGTATCGGGACACAAGACTTTGCTTGAGATGATTTCGCTTGCGGGCGGCGTGCGTCAGGATGCGGGCTACAGCATCCGGATCACGCGCCAAGTCGAGTGGGGCTGTCTTCCACTGCCGGGCTCGACGATGGATGCCTCAGGCCGGTTCAGCGTCGCTCAGGTGAATCTGTCGGACATCATGGATGCGAAGGTGCCGGAAGAAAACATCCAGATACTGCCGCACGATGTCATCACCGTTCCCAAGGCAGAGTTGATTTACGTTACGGGTGCCGTAAAGAAGTCAGGTGGGTTTATACTTGGCGAAAAGCAGAACATGTCGGTCATTCAAGCGCTTTCGATGGCTGAAGGACTCGGCACCGCGCCCGACACAAAGCACGCGAGGATTTTGCGAATGAATCCGGGATCGGATCAGCGAGTGGAAATCCCGGTTGACCTGAAAACGATTTTGCAAGGCAAGGCTCAAGACGTGCCTTTGCAAGGTAACGATATTCTGTTCGTCCCCGACAGTACAGGCAAGAAAGTCGCTCTCCGTGCGATGGAAGCAGCAATTGCTACCGGCACGGGTTTGGCGATCTATCGCCCGTAGGGTCCAATCACACGAGAGAGAACGCGCATCGGGAGATGTCAATCTTTAGCCGCACGGCGGAACGGCAGGTCATAAATGTCTAAGCACTTCGATCGAGTGAATAATCGGACGCGGGCAATTCAGGTGAACAACTACGCGGACAATCGTCCGGTTGTTTACCAGATGCAAGAGCCGATGCCGATGGACAACGGCGGAGACGCGCAGGGCTACGACAGCTTGCTCGGCTATTGGCACATTCTTGTTCGCAACAAGGTGACGCTGCTGTGCTTCGCACTCGCCGGACTGGCCGTGGCGATTCTATTCAGCCTCGTTCAGACGCCGGTGTACCGCGCGCGCACGTCGATGGAAATTCAGGACTTCAACTCGGATTTCATGGGTTCGAAGGACGTCGATCCGACGCAGCCGAATCAGAATTCGAGCACGGATTCATATTTCCAGACGCAGATCAAGATTCTGCAGAGCGACTCGCTGCTCGAGCGCGTCGTGAACAAGATGAATACCGAAGAGGAGCGCCCGGAAAGCGGATGGGGCGCGTTCTCTGCGAAAATCCAGCACATGCTCGGGCTCGGCGATCATTCCGGCGATACGAATAAAGACGCGTTTATGGCCAAGGCGCGCTCGAACCTGAGCGTGCGTGCTTCGGGAATGACACGGCTCGTGGAAGTGATGTACGACTCGGAAGACCCGAAGTTTGCCGCGCAGTTCGCGAACACGCTGGTTTCAGAATTCGTCGAACAGAGCCAGGAAATGCGCTGGAAGGCAAGCCAGCGCACGGGTGAAGGTCTCGAAGCTCACTTGAATGAAATGAAAGCGAACCTGGAAAAGTCGGAAGCGAATCTCCAAGCGTACGCGCGTTCTTCAGGGTTGACGATGACGGAAAAGGAAAACGTCACGGAAGGCCGGCTGAAGGAACTTCAAGACGAATTGGACAAAGCCCAGGCCGATCGCGTCGACAAGCAAGCGAAGTTCGAAGAAGCGAAGAGCAAGCCGGCGGAGTCTTTGCCGGAAACGATCGACGATCCGACGTTGCGCGAGTACCGGATGAAGCTGGCGGATTTGCAGCGGCAACTCGTCGAGCTCAGCGCGACGCTGACACCCGAACACTACAAAGTGCAGCGCGTGCAAGCGCAGATCAACCAAATGCAATCTGACATGGAGCGCCAACGCACGAACGTTCTGCGCCGCGTCGGCAATGAATTTGCGGCCGCAACACGCCGCGAGAAATTGCTGCAGCAGTCATTCATCGAGCAGCAGAAGACGGTCGCGAATCAGTCGGACAAAACGATTCACTACGACACGCTGCGACGCGAAGTTGAATCGAGCCGCCAGTTGTATGACACGCTGCTCAATCGCGTGAAGCAGGCGCAACTCGTTTCGGCAATGCGCGCGAGCAACGTGCTCGTCGTAGACGAAGCGAAGCCACCCTTCATGCCGGCGAAGCCGAACGTGCCGGTGAATTCTGCGGTCGGTTTGTTCTGCGGAATCTTCCTCGGGTTGGGATTTGTGATCTTCCGGACGCGGTTCGATCGCAGCATTCAGGCGCCTGGCGATTTGCAGGCGTTCCTCAACCTGCCTGAGCTTGGCGTGATTCCGATGGCGGGAGTTTGCGATACGCCTGCCGTGAAGAATGCCAAGGCGCTCGCTCCGGCCGATCCGAACGACTGCCTCGAGTTGGTCACCTGGAAACACAAACCGTCGGCGGTTGCGGAATCGTTCCGCGCCATGCTGACTTCGATCCTGCTGCCGGGACAGAGTTCCGAGAGCCCGCAGGTGATCGTTGTTACGAGCCCGGGTCCGGCCGAAGGCAAGACCACGGTGGCGAGCAACCTCAGCATCGCGATCGCCGAAATGGGACGCCGCGTCCTGTTGATCGACGGCGACTTGCGCCAGCCGAAGTTGCACAAGATTTTCGGCTCGTCGAATGCGCGTGGCGTCAGCGATGTGCTGCTTGCCGACACACAACTGGAAACAGTGCCGCAGAATCAGCTCGTGCTCGAGACGCGCATCAACGGCGTGTCGTTGCTGCCGAGCGGAACGCGCACCAACAACATTTCTCAACTCTTGCACTCGCCGCGCATGGAGGCACTCATCGCCCGCCTGCGCGCCGATTTCGACATGATCATCATCGACGCGCCGCCCATGATGCACCTTGCGGATGCGCGACTTCTCGGCGGCCTGTCTGACGGCGTTGTGCTCGTGGTTCGCGCGGGTCACACCATGCGCGAAGCCGCGCTCGTAGCGAGCCAGCGTCTGTCGGAAGACGGAACACGAATTCTCGGCACGGTGTTGAATAGCTGGGATCCCCGCAAGACGCCCGGCCGCACCTACGGATACGGCTACGGTTATGGCTACGGCTATGGTTATGGCCAGAGCGCCGAAGCCAAGCACCCGTCGACACCACACGCCTGAAAAAACGCCGAACTCCATTCGGCAGCCAACTTAACCGGAGCGCGTCCCCGCTCCCCCAACTAACCCTCGATACCCCGGACAAGGGATAGGACTCCTCTAAAAATGTTCTCTACGAGAGCGCAGAGATCGGCAATGCCGCCTGCAGATGGGCCGGTACGAGCCCATGCACGTCACCTGCTTGGCCCGCAGCAAGTTGGGCTGCTCACTTCAGTTACATTCGGATTGCTGTTTCTGTTCGTGCTTGCGATACCGCTCGAAAACGCATTGGTTCTGCCGGGTGTCGGTACGTTTGGGCGCCTCGTCGGGCTGGCTGCATTCCTTGCGGGCGTGTTTGCGGTGATTGAACGCGGCCATGTGCGGGGACCTTCGGTCATCCACGTGGTGATGCTCGTGTTTGTGGTCTGGGCGAGCCTCAGCTATTTCTGGACCTTCTCGCCGGAGAACACAACCGAAGAGCTGCTTAGCTACGTTCAGTTTCTAGTCATGTGCTGGATGATCTGGGAATTTGCTCCGCGGCACGAAGAACGTGTTCGACTAATGCAGGCCTATCTAATAGGCACCGGCATTTCCGCGATCGGCGCTCTCTTACACATCGGTGTGACCTCGACCTATACGCGTAATTCGGCGTTCAATATGAATCCGAACGACATCGGCTTGCGCCTCGCGCTCAGCGTGCCGATGAGCATTTATCTGGCGGCTTCGGAAAAGCAAGACTTGCGGGTGTGGCTCTACCGCTTCCATTCGGTATTGGCGGCCTGCGCGCTGTTCATGACCGGCTCCCGCGGCGCGCTCATCGCGTTTTGCGGCAGCTTGCTGCTGGTTCCTTTGACTTTCCGCCGATGGACCTTCCAACAGAAGATTGCTCTCGGCGTGTTGGTTGCGGTCGGAGCCATGACCGCGACTGCTTTGGTCCCGGCCAGCACTTGGGAGCGGCTCGCAACAACAGGCTCTGAAATCAGCTCCGGAACGATGGATGCCCGCACGGTGATTTGGCGAGCGGGTATAGACGTTTTCCTCGAACACCCGTTTATAGGAGTAGGAGCGGGTGCTTTCCCGGTTAGCATCTCACGCGAGGTGGTCACCGCTTGGGTGGCGCACAACACCTTCCTGTCCATTCTCGTGGAGCTTGGTGTCATCGGGTTCGCTATCTTTATGCTCCTGCTTGGGATGCTGGCGTGGGCGACCCTGCGACTGCCCCTCATGGAGCGTTCTCTCTGGCTCGTAATGCTGCTTACTTGGGCATTGGGTGCATCCGGCATGACCTGGGAGAACACCAAGCCGACGTGGGTAGTGTTCGGGCTTGTTGCCGTCGAGGTCGGTGCGGTTCAATTGGCGAAAGCGAAGAATCGCGTGGGCAGTCCGGCGTTTGGGCCGCGTGGCCAGCGAGTGAGCTACAGTCCGGCTCAGGCTCGAATGATGCGTGACTTGCACGTAAAATTGCAGAAAGCCGGCTTGGAAAAGCCCACCAGCTATCGATGAGTCTTACGCCCAACTCTACACCGCAGGAAACGAATCTGGCGGGACAAGCCGCAGTGATCGAATCGCAGGAGGCCATTGGCGAAGATGTTGGAATGAGTTCGCCTACCTCGGCTGGTGGAAGCACGTCCTCGTCGGCCACGCAGTCGACGCGATCCCATGGCGCTTCGCTGCGCTGGAATTTCAGCTGGACGTTCGTCGGCAATATCATTTATTCCGCGTGCCAATGGGCGATATTGGTCGTATTGGCGAAGATCGGCAACGCGGAAATGGTCGGTCAGTATGGATTGGCCATGGCCGTCGCCACGCCGATTCTCGCGCTGTCGAGCTTGCAGCTACGCGCCGTGTTGACCACCGACGTGAAAGAGAAAGTTCCATTCGGCGAATACCTGGGCTTTCGTCTGGCGACGACGGTTATTTCGCTATTGATCATCGGAACGATTCCCTTTGTGATGCACTACCGGTGGGACTCCAAGTTGGTGGTCCTGATCATCGGTTTGGGCCAAGCGATTGAAACGCTGGCAGATCTGTATTGGGGTCGTATGCAGTTCTACGATCATATGGATCGCATCGCCAAGTCGATGATCGCGCGCGGCGTGCTCGGACTCGGCGGCCTTTTCGCGACGGTGTATCTGACCAAGAGTGTGGTCTGGGGAGCGGTTGCCTTGGTTCTAGCGCGCGGAATCGTGCTGATCGGGTATGACATGAGCAAGCGGGCGCAGCTATTGCCTCGACATGCCGATCGCGCGGAAACACAAGCTATTCTGGCCGGCAAGAAAAAAGCGCTGTGGCCTCTGTGGAACTGGAACACGCAGAGCGAGTTGTTTAGGACTTCGATCGTGCTGGGCGTGATCGCGATGTTGGTTTCGCTGATGCCCAATATGCCTCGCTATTTCATTCAGAGCTCGCTGGGTGAACATGCTCTGGGAATCTTCACCGCCACCGCGTTTTTGGTTTCGTCCGGAAGTTTGATCGTCAACGCTATGGGGCAGTCGGCGTTTGTGCGCCTCGCCAAGCACTACGGCACAGGTGATGTTGCCGGCTTCAATTCCCTTCTGTTCAAACTGCTCGGCATTGCGGCGTTTCTGGGACTGGGCGGCATCGGGGTCGCCGTCTTCTTCGGTCACTTCTTGTTGAAGCTGCTCTATCGGCCCGAATACGCGGAGCATACCGACGTATTGATTGCGATGATGGTCGGTGGCGCGATGACGTACGTGTCGGGAACGATGGCCTCCGCGGTAACTTCGGCGCGTTGTTTCGTACAACAAATTCCTGTGTTGGCCCTGGCGGTAGGCTCGGCGGCGCTGGCGAGCTATCTGCTTGTCCCCAAGTACGGACTATTGGGCGGAGCATTCGCGGTAATCACTACTTCGACGGTTCTGTCCATCGGCGAGGTCGTCTTGCTTTGGTACATCCTGAGCAAGGTGAACCGATTGGCCGAAGCGAAGAGCTGATCGGGTTCGCGCTCCCCCGCACCTGCGGAGGGAAGTCAGTGCAGATACAACAAATACGACTTTTTCTCGCGTAGGGGAATCCAAGTTCTAGCCAGTCGACGCCTTGGTCGACTCCGGCAAGTTAATAGAACAAAAGCGCGAATACAAAAATCGCGATAGATTTAGGTCCAATTTTTAGGAGTAATCGAACAGTGCCTCAGACTCAGGAACTTCTGGAACTCGAATCACACTTTTCGTTCGGCGAGAATTGGTCGCATTACGCCGAAAAGATCGACGAAGCGCGCATCGAAGAAGCCGAGAAATCGTTGATCCGGCTCGTTGGGCGCGAAAACATCGAAGGCAAGACGTTTCTCGACATCGGCTGCGGCTCGGGACTCTTTTCTTTGGCGGCGGTCCGGCTCGGGGCTAAGAAGCTTCTCGCCGTGGACCTCGATCCCAAGAGCGTTGAAACGACGCGCAAGACGTTGTCGCGCTACGCGCCCGGCGGAAATTGGGACGTTCAGAACATCAGCGTCTTCAATCTCAACGCGGAAAAGCTGGGCGTCTTCGACGTCGTCTATTCGTGGGGAGTCCTTCACCATACCGGCGCGATGTATCAGGCGATCACGAGAGCTTCGACGATGGTCGCGCCAGGCGGAATGATTTCGCTGGCGCTGTATGGCAAGACGCCGTTCTGTGGAATGTGGCGCGTCGAGAAGCGGATTTATTCGAAGTCGCCCAAATGGATTCAGAAGATCATTGAAGCGTTCTATCTCATGCTCGTGCGCGTCCGGCTGGCGCTCAAAGGCGAAAGCCTGAAGCAACGCCGCGAGAAATACTGGGAACAGCGCGGCATGGACATGTACTACGACACGCGCGATTGGCTCGGCGGTTACCCATATGAATCGATTTCGCCCGAAGAAGCGAAGTCGTTCATGAGCCAATTGGGATTTGATCAAGTTCGGTCGTTCACGGAGCCGTGTATCGGTCTGCTGGGCGCCGGGTGCGACGAGTATTCCTTCACGCGAACCGCGACGCAACGCTAACGCATCAGAGAGTTAACACCGTCGCAATCGAGGGCGATTCCGTTTGAAGATTCTGTTCCTAAGCAGGCAACTGAACATCGGCGGCGCCGAACGCCAGCTTGTTACGCTGGCCAACGAACTCGCTGCTCGCGGGCATGAAATTGTTATCGCGTCCTATTATCCGGGCGGCGCGCTCGCACAGATGCTCGATCCGAAGCGGATCAAGCTGATCTCATACGAAAAGAAATCACGATGGGATCTCTTCACGCTGTTCTTCAAGACATTTAAGATCGTGCGCGACGAGCAGCCGACGGTCTTGCACGGCTGGATGCACACCCAAAATGTCGTCGCCACCTTTGCCAAGGCCCTGAACCCAAGGGTCACCATGGTGTGGGCGGTTCGCGCGTCGAACCTCGAAGAGCACCTCGATTGGGCCGAGAAACTCACCATTTGGTTGCAAGCGAGGCTTTCCATCTTCGCGAGTCGAATTGCCGTCAACTCGATGGCCGGACTAGAGTACGCGGTCAAAGGCGGATTGCCGCGCGAGAAAATGCTGTTTGTCCCGAACGGAATTGACACCAACACGTTTTATCCGAACGACGAAGAACGCCGCCGTGTTCGGGCGCAGTGGAACATGGGCGACGACGTTAAGATTGTCGGCAACATTTCTCGCTTCGACCCGATCAAGAACCACACCATGTTTCTAAAGGCTGCGGCTGGAGTCGCAGCCGAGCGCTCCGACGTTCGCTTTATTTGCGTCGGTCACGGCAAGGAATCGTACCTGCAAGAACTGAAGCAGCTCGCACGGTCGCTGGGACTTGAAGGCAAGGTTCACTGGATCCAGGCGCAGTCCGAGGTGCGTGCCGTTTACAACGCGGTCGACGTGTTTTGCTCATCGTCGCTCACCGAGGGATTTCCGAACGTGATCGGCGAAGCGATGGCTTGTGGTCGTCATTGCGTGGTCACCAACGTAGGCGATTCGGCGCTGGTCGTCGGGGACACCGGAGTCGTCGTACCGTCGGACGACGCCAAAGCGATGGCGGCGGGGCTGTTGGATCGGCTTAACGCCGCCGAAACGTTGAACCTGCGCGCGCGCCAGCGCATCCTCGAGAATTTCACCGTCGCGCATCTCGCCGACAAGAGTGAATACGTTTTGTACCAGGCTATTGAACAATCGCATCCGAATCTTGGGCACACCGAAGAAATAGCTCGCTCCGCAGACGCGTAGTCGAAGGCAGACAAAAAACTATGTGTGGCATCGCAGGTTTTCTCGATACCTCCCGCAGCAAGTCCACCGAACAGCTCACGCTGCTCGCGCGACGCATGGCGACCAGTTTGAGCCATCGTGGACCCGACGCCGACGGCATATGGGTTGACCAAAACACCGGGGTCGCATTCGGCCACCGCCGGCTCTCGATCATCGATCTCTCGCCGATGGGCGCCCAGCCGATGCATTCCGCGAGCGGCCGGTACGTCATCACCTTCAACGGGGAAATCTACAATTTCAAGGCCCTGAGGCAGGAACTCGAGCAGCTAGGCGAAACGTTCCGCGGCCACTCCGACACCGAAATCATGTTAGCCGCGATTGCGCGCTGGGGCGTCGAGGTCGCGCTGCAGAAGTTCAACGGTATGTTCGCGTTCGCTCTTTGGGATCGCGAAGAGCAAACCATGTACTTGTCGCGCGATCGCGCGGGCGAAAAGCCGCTCTACTATGGCTGGGCTGGCAAGACGCTTCTGTTCGGCTCCGAACTCAAAGCTCTTCAGCAGCACCCCGATTTTCGCGGCGATATCGACCGCGGCGCGATTGCCGTTTATCTGCGCCACAACTACATTCCGGCGCCGCATTCGATCTACAAAGGCATCTACAAACTGCCACCGGGAACGTTTCTGACGATTCGCGGGTTTGGCACGGATGCTTCGCCGAAACCGTACTGGTCCGCGAAAGTCGCCGCCGAAAATGGCATTGCGAATCCGTTCAGCGGCACCGAGGAAGAAGCGGTAAACCAACTCGACGAATTGCTCAACGACGCGGTCACGATGCGCATGGAGGCCGACGTTCCGCTCGGCGCCTTCCTCTCGGGCGGCATCGATTCCTCTCTGATCGTCGCGATCATGCAGGCCAACAGCAGGCGCCCCGTCAAGACTTTTACGATCGGCTTCGACAATCGCGAATTCAACGAAGCCGAGTCTGCAAAACTCGTCGCGCAGCACATCGGCACCGAACACACCGAACTCTACGTGACGCCGGAAGAAGCGATGGCGGTCATCCCGCGCCTGCCGACTTTGTACGACGAGCCGTTCGCCGATTCCTCGCAGATTCCGACATTCCTCGTCTCGCAACTCGCGAGGCGCAACGTCACGGTAAGCCTCTCGGGTGACGCCGGCGACGAACTCTTCGGCGGATACACGACCTATCAATGGGGTCGCAGCGTTTACCAGAACGTCGGCTGGATGCCGAAGCCCCTGAAAGCCGGCTTGGCGAAAACAATCAAGCCGCTCTCGAAGCTCGATTGGAACGCACTGCTCGACGGCCGCCAAAACGTAGTGCCGGAAAGTCTGCGCAGCAAGGACATCAACAAAGTCCTGAGCAAACTCACTGGCATTTTAAAAGTAAACGAGCGCGAAGCCCTCTACTGGATCCTGCTCTCTTACTGGATGGAGCCTTCCTCGGTTGTCCTGGGCGCGAAGGAACCCCTCACGCCGCTCACCGACAACACGAAGTGGGCGAAGATCGACGACATCATGCACGTTATGATGTACCTCGACACCATCATGTACTTGCCGGACGACATCCTCGTGAAAGTCGACCGCGCCTCGATGGGCGTCAGTCTGGAGTCGCGCGTACCGCTGCTGGATCACCGCATCATCGAGTTCGCCTGGAAGCTGCCGATCGAAATGAAGGTCAAGGGCACGCTTGGCAAGGTGCCGCTACGCAACCTTCTCTATCGCTATGTCCCGAAACACCTTGTTGACCGCCCGAAGCAGGGCTTCGGTGTGCCCATCCACGAGTGGCTGCGTGGCCCGATGCGCTCATGGGCTGAAGACCTTCTTGACGAATCGCGCTTGAAAAACGAAGGCTACTTCGACGCCAAGCCGATCCGCCAGAAGTGGAACGAACACGTGAGCGGACGCCGCAACTGGCAGGCGCAGCTCTGGGCCGTGCTGATGTTTCAAGCATGGCTCGAGCAGCAGAAAGGCCACACCGAAGTGGACTCGGACTTCCCCGCTGAAACCGTGCGAATTCCGAAGACAAGCGGTGCCGCATCCGCGCACCCGAGTGCGACGTAGTTTCCCACAGCTTCATTTCTCATTTGCTTTTCGTCTGGGCTCCTGATAACTAGACTAGTCCCCGAAGGCAAGGCACGAACATGAGTGCAAGATTCTTAGTGCGCTTCGATGATATGTGTCCGACGGTCAATTGGCCGTTGTGGCAGCAGCTAGAGCAGGTCCTAATCGACGAAGGCATCAGCCCCATCCTGGCGGTCGTTCCTGACAATATCGATCCTGCTCTGCACGAAGGCCAGCGCCACGATCGATTCTGGGACGTGGTGCGAGGTTGGCAAGCTCGCGGATGGTCCATCGGGCTGCATGGATACCAACACCGCTATGTCAACCGCAACTCCGGCATTGTCGGCCTGAACCACTACAGCGAATTCGCTGGTGTTCCTATTCAGGAGCAGCGCGCCAAACTCATCAGCGGGTTGGACATTTTCAAACGGGAGCAGGTTCGCCCGGACTGCTGGATCGCGCCGGCCCACTCCTTCGATGAAAACACGGTCAAGCTTCTTTCAGAATTAGGCGTAACGACGATCAGCGACGGCTTGGCGCTTTTCCCGCACCGAGATTCCAGGAACAAGAATGTTGTGTGGGTGCCTCAGCAGCTTTGGAGATTCCGTTACGTTCCGTTCGGGGTTTGGACGATCTGCATTCACTCCTGCGATCGCATGTATAAAGACCCAAGCCATTTTCGCGAACGGATCCGGCTTTTCCGCAAATCGATCACCACTCTGCCCGAAATCGTAGCCGCGTATTCCGATCGTCGCGAGTCGGTCACCGACGGGGTGTTTGGCGAGTTGTGGCACATGGCGATCCGTGCGAAAGGCGCCCTATCCGGGCCTCCGCCGCGAGAACATGCAATCCCGGGCGAGGCGACGGCGAAAGCCGATAGCCCCCAACGCGTCAACGCTGCACTGTAGCTCCGTTCGCAGTCCAATCCTTCATGTCTTCAACTCAGAACACGTCGCCATTTGGCGCTCTTGTGATCTCGCTCGACTTTGAGCTGCACTGGGGCGTTCGCGACAAGCGCCCGGTTGACGGGTCATATCGCGAGAACTTGCTTGGCGCGCGTCAGGCGATTCCGCAGATTCTGGATTTATTTGAGGAATTCGGCGTCGCCGCGACTTGGGCGACCGTGGGCTTTTTGTTTGCAAAAAATCGTCAAGAACGCGACGAGTTCTCTCCGTCGCTACGGCCACAATACAAGAATGCCAAGCTCAGTCCATATTCCGAGCCAACCGGGGACAGCGAAGACGATGACCCGATGCACTATGCGGCGGGTCTGATCGAGCGCGTGGCGAAGACTCCCAAGCAGGAAATCGCAACGCACACGTTTTCGCATTACTACTGCCAGGAACCGGGCGAGACTCGCGAAGCGTTCGCTGCCGACATCGCGAGCGCGGTCGCAATCGGCCGTCGCCACGGCTTCGACATTCGTTCGATCGTTTTCCCGCGGAATCAATTTCGCGCCGGATACGAGAGCGTTCTGAAGGAAGCCGGGATCACTTGTTATCGAGGCAACGAACCGAACTGGATGTACCGCCCTCGTCCTCGTGGCGAAGAGACGTTGGCGGTGCGAGCGCCGCGGCTGCTTGACGGGTATATCTCGCTGTCAGGTCCGAAATTCATTCGCTGGGAAGAAATCGCGCAGGCAAACGGTACACACGATGTTCGCGCCAGTATGTTTCTGCGACCGTTTTCGCCTCAACGAAAAGGCCTCGAGCCGATTCGCTTGCGCCGCATCGCCGGCGGGATTCGCGCGGCTGCGAAGAACCGCGGGATTTTTCACCTCTGGTGGCATCCGCATAACTTCGGCAAGAACATCGCGGAGAATCTCGACTTTCTTCGCGGCGTTCTGAAGGTGTTCGCCGAACAGCGGCAAGTTCACGGCATGCAATCGCTATCCATGATCGAAGTTGCCTCGTTGGCGCCGGCTCTGCCGGCATCCGATTCGACTGCGGTGCTCGAGATTCCGACAGAATTGGAGCGGGTCTCGTGATCGGCGTCACGCACATCATCACGAGCCTGGCCCCCGACGGCGCCGAGAAGATGCTGCTTCGCCTCGTCTCTGCGATGGATTCGACGCGCTTCGACAACGAAGTCATTTCGCTGACCGACCTCGGCCCGATGACAGAAAAATTCCAAGCTGCCGGCATTCGTGTCCGCGCGCTTGGGATGAAGCCCGGCAGCGCCAATCCCTACTATCTGGCCAAGCTCGCCGGATGGCTGCGCAAACTGCCGGATCAGCAAATCGTTCAGACCTGGATGTACCACGCCGACCTCGTCGGCGGTCTGGCGGCAAAACTCGCCGGCTGCTCGGGCCTCGTCTGGAACGTCCGTCACAGCGAGTTGCATCCTGGCGTCGACAAGCGCCATACGATCTGGACCGCGAAGGCGTGCGCCGCACTATCGAGCCACCTGCCGCGGCGGATTATTTGCGTTTCGGAAGCGTCGCGAACCTTCCACGAGAAGCTTGGGTACGCACACGATCGGATAGAGGTGATCCCGAACGGATATGATCTCGACCTCTTCCGTCCGGATGCAACCGCGCGCGAAGCGGTGCGCGGCGAACTCGGCGTCAGCCCATCGACGGTGTTGATCGGCTACGTCGCCCGCAAGCACCCGGTGAAGGATCATCGCACTTTTCTGGAGGCGGCTGGTCTCCTCCATAAACAATTACCCGACGTTCGGTTCGTCCTGTGCGGCGACGGTGCTAAGCTTGACGACGCCGAGCTGAAGAGTTGGGCCGAGGCCGCGGGTGTCGCAAACGCCTGCCTCTTCCTCGGCCGGCGCGATGATATCCCTCGTGTAATCAATGCGTTCGATGTGGCTACGTCCAGTTCCACCAGCGAAGCCTTCCCGAACGCCTTGGCCGAAGCCATGGCTTCCGGCGTCCCAGCGGTCGTCACTGACGTGGGCGATTCGCGCTCGATTCTTGGCGAGACCGGCTCCATCGTGCCGCCGAAGAACCCCAAAGCCCTGGCACAGGCCTGGGCCGCCCTGATCCAGGCAGGGCCGGATATCCGCCAACGCCTCGGAGAAATGGCGCGTACACGCGTACAGGCCCGTTTCGCCATGTCGAACGTCGTTCGCCGATATGAACGGCTTTACGCCGAAATCGCAGAGTCTCTGGCGTCAGCCAGCCGGGTTTCAGTCCCCGTTTCGGCCGCCCCAGCCCCCGCCAGAGCCTCCGGGATCCGTCCGTCGGCCTCCAACGGCAAGCGAAGGATCCTCTTTGTCGACAACGACGTAAATAGCTTCTACGCCTATAGGATAGAGCTGGCCCGGGGAGCCCGTGACTCCGGATTTGAGGTCCACGTGGCCGCCCCTCAGGGCAAAGCTGCTGAAATCCTCCTCGCCGAGGGATTGCGATATCACCCTATCCCGATGACTCGGAGCGGGTTAGCCCCATGGAAAGAATTTTCCACTATTTCTACTTTGTTTCGCCTGTACCGAAGGGTAAGGCCTGACCTCGTTCACCACCTTCGCCTTAAACCCGTTCTTTACGGGGGTTTAGCAGCCTATGGTGCCCGAGTGCCCGCGGTAGTCGGATTGCTCACAGGTTTAGGTTACGTCTTTATTGCGGAAACCCGCAGGGCCCTGGTAATGCGCAAGCTGGTCGTCCTGAGCAGCAAAGTCGCTTTCCGGCACGGCAACCAGCGCATCGTTTTCCAGAACCCCGACGATCAAGGCGTGTTTATTCAAAACAAGATCCTCCCCGCAGCTCAGACTGTTTTGATCAAAGGCTCTGGTGTCGACGTCCACACCTATGTCCCGACGCCCGAACCCGAGAGCGTTCCCGTCGTTGTCCTCGCCTCGCGGATGCTGCGCGACAAGGGAGTGGTCGAATTCGTCGAAGCAGCTCGCGAGCTGAAGAAAGCGGGAGTTTCAGCAAGATTTGTTTTGGTCGGTGACACCGATCCGGGTAATCCGACCGCAGTCACCGCCGAACAACTCCGCGCCTGGGCTGATGAGGGTGTTATCGAGTGGTGGGGCCACCAGAACGATATGCGCAAGGTCTTGTCGCAGTCGAACATCGTTTGCCTCCCGTCTTTGCGCGAAGGTGTGCCAAAAGTTCTGATTGAAGCTGCGGCCTGTGGCCGCGCCATCGTTACGACGGATGCTCCTGGGTGCCGCGAGATCGTTCGCGAAGGCGAAAACGGTCTGCTCGTGCCGGTTCGCGACAGCAAAGCCCTGGCTGATGCACTGAAGCTCCTGATTGAAAGCGCTCCGTTGCGGGCGTTGATGGCGGCCAAAGGCCGCGAGATTGCAGTTGCAGAGTTTTCGGTCGAGCGCGTGGTCGACGAGACGCTCGGCGTTTATCGCGAACTTCTCGCGGCCAGCGGTCCGCGCGGTTCGCAGCAGCAACTCAACATGTTGGAGCAACAGGCTCGATGACACAGGAATTCATGCACAACGGCGACAAAGCGAAGCGTGCCTTTGACTTCGTTCTTTCGTTGATTGCTTTGATCGTGCTCAGCCCGATCCTGCTGACGGTTGCGCTGATCATCAAGATCGGTTCGCCCGGCCCGGTTTTCTATCGCGGATTGCGCATCGGGCTCCGCGGCCGTCCGTTCCACATCTGCAAGTTCCGCACGATGGTCATCGACGCCGAAAAACTCGGCGGTTCTGCGACGGCCGAAGACGACCCGCGCATCACGCCAATCGGCAAATTCCTGCGCCGCCACAAGCTCGACGAATTGCCGCAATTCATCAACGTATTTTTCGGTGACATGAGCCTCGTCGGCGCGCGCCCCGAAGTCTCGAAGTACGTAGAGATGTACACCGAGGAAGAGCACGCGATCCTCGACCTGAAGCCCGGCATTACCGACTGGGCGTCGATCTGGAATTCTAACGAAGCCGCGGTTCTCGAAGGCAGTAAGGATCCAGAGAAAACCTACGAAGAATTGATCCGGCCAACGAAGCTCGCGCTGCAGCTTTTCTACACGCGCAATCATTCGTTGAGCATCGACATCAAGATCCTGGCTCACACGTTTTGCAAACTGCTGTTCAAAGACTGGACGCCGCGAGAACTCCAGCCTTACGGAAAAGTTAAGCTTTACAAAGTAGTATCGCAGTCCCAGGTTTCAACGCAGTAGACGCACCAAGTTTGGGCTTCAAAGCATCGAATGTCGCAGGTAACCGCGGGCCGTCCTCACCCGCAAACACTTGCGCCAAAGTCTAAAGGAGCAATCCATGTCTGCAAGTGAACGACGAGGCGAAAACGAACTGCCGGCAATTCACGGTGGGCAGCCCCTGTTTTCTCAGCGCTTCCGCTTCATTCGGCCAACGTTGCCGGCGCTCGACAGCGTTGTGAGCCAATATCGCTCGGCCTATGAAAATGGCCTGATCACCAACGCGGATATCGTCGGAAAATTTGAAGCAGCGGTTGCGGAACGCCTCCAGGTCAAGCATTGCATCGCGGTTTCGAGTTGCACGAGCGGCTTGATGATGTCGCTGCGCGGACTCGGCGTCTCCGGCGAAGTCATCATCCCCAGCTTCACCTT
>Ga0209006_10001632_pt1 | contig 20367 bp, 15 predicted proteins | sample JacPin_JW_Ref_O2_FD_188567 | JGI IMG/M metagenome (GOLD analysis project Ga0209006, IMG submission 188567) | Forest soil microbial communities from Algoma, Ontario, Canada - Jack Pine, Ontario site 1_JW_Ref_O2 (SPAdes) (version 2) | ecosystem: Environmental > Terrestrial > Soil > Boreal...
GACGATGTGTCGAACGGGCGTTACTTGGAAAAGGCCTGAGGGGGCAGCGATCGGTTTACGGATCTCGATTCTGGCGTCGGGTAGCTCGGGGAACATCACGTTGCTCGAGACGGAGAAGACCCGACTGCTGGTGGACGCGGGACTCGGCAAACGCGAAACGCTGGCGCGGCTGGCGGCGGTTGGCAAGGACGTCGAGCACATCGACGGAATCCTGATTACTCACGAACATTCAGATCATTGCAACGGATTGCCGCAGATGCTGGGCATGTGGAAGGCGCCGCTGTATGTGACGGAAGCGACGTTGCAGGAATTGCATCGCGCGCTGCCAGAGCGGCTGGAGAAGCGGCTGCGCGGAGTCGAGGCGATTCATGCGGGGCAGAGATTTTCCATCGGGGATATCGAGGTGCATCCGTTCCGGATTCCGCACGACTCGGCGGATCCGGTAGGCTTTTCGTTTCGCGCCAACGGGGTGAAGTTTTCGATCGTGACGGATCTGGGATTCATGCCGGAGCTGGTGAAAGTGCATTTGCGCGGGTCAGATTGTCTGATGCTGGAATCGAATCACGATCTGGAAATGCTGAAGGTGGGGCCGTACCCGTGGGTGGTGAAGCAGCGGGTGCTGAGCCGCACGGGGCATTTGTCGAATCATGCGGTGAGCGAGTATCTGGCGGATGCGGATGGATTTGATGGGCGCGCGCGATATCTCGTGCTGGGGCACGTTTCGGCGGAGAACAATCATCCGGATGTGGCGCGAATTTCGGCGGAAGAGGCGTTGGGGCGGCGGCCGGCGGAGAGTGCGTTTGGCGGAGAGTTGCTGATTGCGTCGCAGGCGGAGCCGTTGCAGACGATTGAGTTGTAGGGTTTTCCTTTCCAATTTTCCTGAGCAAAATTCACCGCAGACGTAAGTCGTGACGACTCAAAACGACGTGGTCATGTTGCGTCTAAACCCCGCGATCTGGGAAGCGATCGCGGCTACAGGTCTTGTCTCATGCAGTATTGTGTCATGGAAGGTTTCGTCACTGTTGATCGAAAAAACGCCGGCTGGAAGCCGGCGCTACCAACTTCGTTGACAGTGCACGTGTCGTTCCCATAGACTCGGAGTGTTCTTGGTAGAGGTGCGGAGACCATTAGTAACTTGAGTTGATGTTCCGAGCAGCACCGGGGCTCAAGTGAAAGGGGAAGCGGTTTCTCCGCCGAAATCGTGGCGCTGCTGAGCGCTTCGGTTGGGGGGCAGGGCTAAGACCTGTCCACTGTCATCTAGTACCGGCGATTTGGGTACTCGGGTGAAGCGCTATCGAGAGGCGGCTCCCGAGTTGTGTTGTTCCTCGTGGTTCCTTCCTTTCGTCTTGTGCTTCCCTGAAAATTTGAGATGAGATTTGGCGCGAATGCGCGGAAGAACCAGACCGTGCAGATGTGTCAATCTTGCGGGCCTGGGGCGCAGGAGTCCTGCGCCCCTACATGGCGAGCGAAAGATGGGCACGGCGTGCCGTGTGGCGACATAAAACCCAAATTGCGGCGTGGGCCGATGATGAAAGGTGGATGCGGAGTGGCGATGGATCTTTTTGCGTTGACGCGGGCGATGGTGGATATCGAGTCGGTGACGGAGAACGAGAAGGCGGTCGGGGATTTTCTGTACGCGCATTTATCGGAGTTCGCGGCGCGCACCAGCGGAAGAGTCGAGCGGATCGCGGTGGCGCCGGGACGCGACAACGTGTTTGCGGAGTGGGGCGAGCCGACGGTGGTGCTGTCGACGCACATGGATACGGTGCCGCCGTTTTTCGGGTCGAACGAGAATGAGGAATTCATTTGGGGGCGCGGGTCGTGCGACGCGAAGGGGATTATTGCGGCGATGATTTTTGCCGTGGAGAAATTGCTGGCGGCTGGGACGCGAAATTTCGGACTGCTTTTTGTGGTGGGCGAGGAACGGAACTCGGCGGGAGCGCTGGCTGCGGCAAAGTCGCCGTTCGCGGGGCGGACGAAATTTTTGATCAATGGCGAGCCGACTGACAATCGCGTGGCGATCGGGGCGAAAGGCGCGTTGCGGTACGAAATTACGGCGCGGGGAAGGCTGGCGCACTCGGCGTATCCGGAGCTGGGGCATTCGGCGATTCACTCGCTGCTGGATGTGCTGAACGATGTGCGGAAGGTGGCGCTGCCGCAGGATCGCGTGCTGGGGCCGGCGACGTTGAATGTGGGGACGATTGCGGGCGGGCGCGCGCCGAATGTGGTGGCGGATGAAGCGCGGGCGGAAATCATGTTTCGCATAGTGGGCGATCCGGCGTCGTTGCGCGAAGGCGTGGCGAATGCGGTGGCGGGTCGCGCGGAGGCGCACGAGGTGCATCACACGCCGGCGCTGATGATGGGAGCGTTTGATGGATTGGCGCAGACGACGGTGGCGTTTACGACGGATGTTCCGTCGTTGATGGGTGCGTGGGGCGAACCGTTTTTGATCGGGCCTGGGAGCATTCATCTGGCGCATACGGCGGAGGAGCGGGTGCCGAAGAGGGAGTTGGTGGAGGCGGTGGAGATTTACGTTCGCATGACCGAGGAATTGCTGAAGAAGGCGAAAGGCGAAGTAAAGAAGCAATGAAGCAATGAAGTAAAGACGAAGAAGAGGAAGAAGAAAAATCTAACGCAGAGACACAGAGGGCGCGAAGGTTCGCAGAGGAAGAGGAGAAAGATGAGTTTGGGGTTGGCGATTGTTGGGTGCGGGAAGATGGGGCGGATGTGTGAGGCGTTGGCGCCGGAATATGGGTTTGAGGTGCGGGCGCGGTTTAGCGGCGCGAACAACGCGGGCGGGGCGGGGCTGACACGCGAGGCGCTGCGCGGAGTGGACGCGGCGGTGGAGTTTTCAGAGCCACGAGCGGCGGTGGGGAATATTCGGGCGCTGGCGGCGGCGGGGGTTTCGGCGGTGGTGGGGACGACGGGATGGAGCGAGGAACTGGCTGCGGCGCGTGACGCAGTGACGCAGAGCGGAACGGGATTGGTTTGGGCGGCGAATTTTTCGGTGGGTGTGAATCTGTTTTTGCAGATCGCGGGATGCGCGGCGGAATTGTTTGCGAAGCAGCAGGAGTACGAAGCGTGGGGATGGGAGATGCATCACTCGGCAAAAAAAGATGCGCCATCGGGGACGTTGAAAAAATTGGCGGAAGTGATGCGGGCGCGTGGGTTCGACCGGCGAATTGATTTGAGCGCGAGCAGGGCGGGGGCGGTTCCGGGGACGCATGAGATCGGGTTCGATTCGCTGGGCGACACGATCACGTTGCGGCATACGGCGCGGAGTAGGGAAGGATTTGCGCGAGGTGCGTTGCAGGCGGCGCGTTGGATTATGGGGAAGCGGGGATTTTTTGAGTTTCGGGAAATTATCGGCGATTTGGGTGAAGTGAATTTGGCTGAGTCTGCGAAAGCGTGAAGAGTCTCGAATTTCTTGATCAGAAGGAGGCGGCGATGTTTACAGGATGCGGGACGGCGATGGTGACTCCATTTCGCGGTGATGGGTCGCTGGATGAGGCGACGCTGCGTAAGTTGATTGCGCGGCAGATTGAGGCGGGGATTGATTTTCTGGTGCCGTGCGGGACGACGGGTGAAAGTCCGACGCTGACGCATGAGGAGCACGTGCGCGTGGTTGCGATCACGGTGGAGATGGCGAAGGGGCGCGTGCCGGTGATTGCGGGCGCGGGCGGATATAACACCGCGGAAGTGATCCCGATGGCGCGGGAGTTGGCGGCGCTGGGCGTCGATGGAATTTTGTCGGTGACGCCGTATTACAACAAGCCGACGCAGGAAGGTTTGTATCAGCACTATCGGGCAATCGCGGAAGCGGTGGATTTGCCGATCATTTTGTACAGCGTGCAGGGGCGGACGGGGATCAACATCGAGCCCGCGACGGTTGTGCGGCTCGCGGCGATTCGAAACATTCTTGGGATCAAGGAGGCGTCGGGCAGCATTGCGCAGATGGCGGCGATTTTGAACAACGTGCCCGAGGATTTCGTTGTGCTGTCGGGCGACGATGCGATCACGCTGCCGCTGATCGCGCTGGGCGGGCGTGGCGTGATTTCGGTGGTGTCGAACGAAATTCCCGCGGAGATGACGGAGATGGTGCGGCTCGCGCTGCGCGGAAACATCTGGGGCGCGCGGGAGATTCACCGGCGATTCCATCCGCTCATGGAAGTGAATTTTGTGGAGTCGAATCCGGGGCCGGTGAAAACGGCGCTGGCAGAGATGGGATTGCTCGAGCCGGTGTGGCGCTTGCCATTGGTGGCGCCGAAGCGCGAGAATCGCGAGCGAATCTTTGGTGTGTTGAATTCGCTCGGGCTTGTCGAAAGGGTGCATGCTGCCGTCGCAAATTGAAAAGCTGTTCGATCATCCGCCCGCGGAATACGAAGAAGAGCATTTTGAGTTGTTCGACCGCTTCAAGGCGGCACTGAATCGCGGCGAGGTGCGCGCGGCGGAGCCGGATGCGTTGACGAAAAGCGGCTGGCGCGCGAACGCTTGGGTGAAGAAGGGGATTTTGCTCGGATTCCGCATGGGCGCGACGGTGGATATGTCGGTGTCGGCTGCGGAAGCTGCGGGAGATTTGCCGCATCAGGCGCGGCAGGCGTTTATCGACAAGTCGACCTATCCGTTGCGGAAGTTTGATGTGAGCGATGGAGTTCGCATTGTGCCTGGCGGATCGAGCGTGCGTGACGGCAGTCACATTGGGCGTGGGGTGATCTGCATGCCGCCGATGTTTGTGAATGTCGGAGCGTATGTCGGCGAGAACACAATGATCGATTCGCATGCGCTGGTGGGGAGCTGTGCGCAAGTGGGGAAGAGTTGCCACATTTCGGCGGCGTCGCAATTGGGCGGCGTCTTGGAACCGGTCGGCGCGATGCCGGTGATTATTGAAGATCACGTGATGGTGGGAGGAAATTCGGGTGTGTATGAAGGAACGGTAGTGAAGGCGCGCGCGGTGCTGGGAAGTGGAACGATTTTGAATCGGTCGATTCCGGTGTATGACCTGGTGAAGGATGCGGTGTACACGGCTAGTGGGGATGAGCCGTTGATTATTCCGGAAGAGGCGATTGTTGTGCCGGGTTCGCGTGCGATTGCGCATGACGTCGGGAAGAGGCATGGGTTGTCGCTTCAGGCGGCGGTGATTGTAAAATATCGCGATGGGAAGACGGATTCGCGGGTGCGGTTGGAAGATTTGCTGCGGTAGGCGTAGCCGAGCTAACACTCAACATCTTGCCGAGAAGGGGCGCAGCGTGCTGCGCCCCTACACTTAATCGAAGGCTTTATTGCGAGAGAACTTTTTCGAAGAAGGCCAGGGCGCGCGGGTCGTTGGATTGGCCGAGCCAGAACATGGCTTGCTTGCGGACAACGGGATTGCGATTGTTTTGGGCGACCTCGATGAGTTTTGGTACGCCTTCGTCTTTCGGCATCTGGCTCAGTGCGAAGACGGCTTTCTTTTTCACGTCGGTGTCGGGATCGTTTTCGATGGCGTTGGTGATGGCGGCGGCTTCCTTCTTCCCTGCTTTTTGGGCGAGCCAGAAGAGGGCTTGCCCGCGAACGTGCGTGCTTTCGTCGTCGTGAGCCATGCGAATCATTTCGTCGATGGCGCCGGGTTCTTTGCTGACGGAGAGAGCGAACGTGACGTGAGCGCGGACATCGGTGCTGGGGTCGGACTTCGCCATTTTTTGCAGGGCGAGGAAGCCGGCTTTGGCGCGGGCTTCGCCGAGCCAGAACGCGGTTTGCTTGCGCAACTCGTCCGGTGAGTCGGGGCGGATGAAAGATTCGAGCGCGGCTTCGGCGGAGTCGTCGGCGTGTAATGCGATGGCGCTGAGTGCTTGATGGCCGTGGCGATCATCGCTGTCGCGAAAGTCGGAGCGCTCGTTGCGGACGAAAGTTGCCAGTAGAGCGACGCTTTCTGCCGGCTTCACGTTGGTGAGCCAAACGAAGGGCAGACCGCCTGCATCGAGAGTGCATTCGGTTGATGCGATTCGAATCTTTGTGATCTGGTGATTTTCGGCGCGGAACAGAACCGCGATTTCGCGCGGGCCTTCGAGCATTACGGTGCTGCTCGCATCGTTGGTCATGATATTCACGCCGTGCTCATTTTTTTCGAGGCGGCAAGTGCCGCAGTCGCCGTTCCAATCACCGCCGCCGCAGCAGATGCCGCGGTTGCCGGCGACTTCCGGGGCGGTGTAGCCGAGCCATTGCGGTGTGGTGACTTGAGCGGTCCAGTCTTTGAGCTGAGTTGCAAGTGAACCGGCAGCAGGCTGCTGATTCACACGCGAGTTCTGGATGCTTGGCGTGTTCGGGGATGAGCGAGACGGCGCAGCAGCACTTTGCTGCGCCGGACCCGCCATCGCGATGAACAAAAATCCGTGAACCAGGAACGCCGTGAGACTGAGTCGCACAGCGAAAGTCGAAATTCGCATGACGCGCCTCACTTTTGCAGAATCTCCATCAAGTAATCGGTGGCTTCTTTGTCGTTCATGATCGAGAGTTTCGAGACAGCTTCTCTCTTGAGCACCGGATTTTTCTCGGTGCGGGCGATGGCCACTAAGGCAGTGGCATTGTTCTGGATGAAGTAGGCATTGAGCACTTCACGGCGGACGCTCTCGTCGGCGTCTTTCGAGTAGATCGTCTTCAACGCTTGCGAGGAATCCGACGAGTTGATCAGACCCAGATTGCGGACGGCGGTACGGCGCAGTTCGGGATCCTTCTCGCTGGTGGCTGCCTCGACGAGTCGCTTGGAATCGCCGGCGAGAAAGAATGCCTGGAGGATTTCGCGTTTAACCGCGCTCGAGGGTTCTCTTTGATAGAGCTGCTGGAGTTCATCGACCCCGTGGACGAGACCAAGCTGGCGAATAGCCTCGCCGCGAAGTGACTCGTTTTTCTCAGACTTGGCCGCAGCGAACAGATCATCCTTGTCGCCCGAGATCATGTAGCTGCGGAGAATCGCGTGCTTGATCGACTCGTCGGTCGTTTTGGAATACACGTCAGAGAGGATCTTGTGCGAATCGGCGCCGCCAAACTGTCCCAAATACTCGACGGCTTTGCGTTGTAGATCGGGATTGCTCTGGCCGCTTGCGATGCGGCCGAGGATCTGGCGGGCTTCCGGCGAGCCGCTTTGGGCGATCACGAACAGTGCTTTGGATTTTTCTTTCGGAGTGCCGGTGCCATTCAACACTTTCTCAAGGAGAGGGAGGGCGCGTTCGGGAGAGCTGTTCATTAATCCCTGAATCGCGAGCATCTTCAGATCTTCATCGTCTTGTGTGTCCGGGCGAGGAGCCTGGCCCGAGCGCTGGCGAACTTCGATCTCGAGCGCGCTCGCATCTTTTTGCCAGCGGCTCTGCGGGAAGCGGTGTTTCAAATCGGCCAAAGTCGCGAGGGCGGCGTCGCGCTTGCCTTGGCGATTCTCGGCATAGGCTTCCCAATAAAGAGCGGCGTCGGTCTGCGGTCCGTTGCGCTTCGCGAGTTCGTCGAAGGACGACGCAGCGCGATCATAGCGGTCTTCGTCGAGAGCTTCGCGGCCGCGGTCGTAGAGTTCCTGTTGGCGTTCGCGCTCTTCCTGCTCACGATCGCGGTTCTCCTGTTCCCGGTCGCGTTTTTCTTGCTCGCGATCGCGCTGTTCCTGTTCGCGATCGCGCTTGGCCTGATCCTGATCCGCCTGCGACTGCGAATCCTGCGCGTCGTTGTCGGCTTGCTCTTGATCTGGCGCCTGCGCCTGCGCGTGCCAGAACGCAGCCATCCGTTCACGCGCGGCGACGCGCGACGCAGGTGCGGTGACCAGTGCGACTCCCAGCGAGGCATATCCTAAGCCTCTGAGAATCGACCTGCGCAAAGACTTTATTTCGACTGCACTCATATCTTGTTCCTCTCTCCAGTTCCTAAGCCGTTCTGCACTGTGGCAGGTGCGGCAGACCTCTCGCGTTGCTCCAATTCCTTGCCGACCACTCGAACCTTGAACAAAATTCCGCGCGCCGCGATGCGTTGCTGCATTTCGTCGAGCTGCGCGGGTGTGACTTCGCCTGGGCTGTGCGCGACGTCGAGCAGCACGCGCTCGAGTTCATCGAGCACGCCGGCGAGCGCCGTGTCGCCCTGTTCCAATGCCGTTTGGCGATACAGTCGGTTCTCTTCGACGAGATCTTCGGCGCGGCGTCTCTCTCCGGAAATATTTACTTCTTTTTGTTTGCTGTTTTCGGGCTCGGTGTTGCCGAGTTCGATCAGCATCATTTCCGAGCGGCCGAGGTGTTCGCCGACGGCCATGACGAGAACGCGCTCGCGAATCTTCGAAGCGTCGGCTGTGACCGCGACGGGCGGCGGTTGTTTGGTGACGCGACCCGCGAGGAATGCGACGATGGCGATCGCTGCGACAGCGCCGAGTGCGGCGAGTCGGCGCGGCTCAAGCCACGCGCGCCAACCTGCTGCGAGGCTGCTGGAATCGAACTGCCACCACCGTACCGGCGGGCGCTCCGGCAAGCGTGGCGCGATCTTCTGCCAGACGCGCGCGCCGTAATCGGCGCCGGGATCGGGCACCGGCAGCGAACTCAACGCCGATAACACCGCGTCGATGCGCGCGAGTTCCACTTGGCACTCGGAGCAATCCGCGACGTGCGTTGCGATGGCCTCGCGCCTTGCCGGTTCGCCACCGTGATACGCGATCAATTCTTCCTCGTTCGGGTGATTCATGATTCCGTCCCTACGCTGCGTGCCTGGCCGCGCGCTTCGACAAACGGCTCGAGCGCGCGGCGCAATTTTTGGACCGATCGAAAAATCGTGTTCTTCGCCGCGCTCGAACTCGACTTCAGCGCTTCGGCGATTTCCTCGATGCCCGAGCCGCCCCAGTGGCGCATCACGAACGCAGTGCGTTCCGCGGGAGTGAGCTCTTGCATCGCGCGGCGCATGTGCTCGGCGAGCTGTTCGCTCTGCGCGAGCCGCTCGGGATTCGGCGCGGAGTCGGGCACGAAGCTCATCGCGTCCACTTCGATTCCGTCGTCATTGGCGCGCGGCGCGGGCTCGCGATTCGCATCTTCACTTTTGCGCTGGCGCATGCGATCGATCGCGTAGTTCGCGGCGATGCGATAAACCCACGTACCAAAATTGGCGCGCGCGGCGAACTGGCTCAATTTTTGGTAAGCGCGCAAAAACGCCTCCTGCACCACTTCCTCCGCATCGTGTTGATTGCCGGTCATGCGAAACGCAAGCCGGAAGACGTTGGGGCTGTGGCGCTCGACCAGAACGCGAAAGGCATCGCGATCGCCTGCGAGCGTTCGCTCGACGGCGATGGCGTCACTGTCACCAGTGGCTTCCACGCTGGGCCTCATCCGGTTCATTAGACAGGATTTCGAGGTCCCGGTTAGGTTTGTTTTCGGAACTGTGATTTGCTGACGTTTGGGAGGCTAACGTCCGTATTTACAGTGATTTATGGCTTTTATGGGACGAACCGCCGGTTATTCGTCGCTCATTCGTATCGCAGAGCCACCATCGGATCGACCCGCATCGCCCGTCGCGCCGGCACATAGCAAGCTGCGAGCGCAACGGCGAACAAAAGCAGCGCGACTCCCGCAAACGTGAGCGGATCTTTGGACGCGACCCCGAACAACAAGCTCGACAGGAATCGCGTCAGTGCCAACGCGCCCAGAGTGCCCGCGAAAATACCAACGAGAGCCAAGCCCGCTCCTCGACCGAGCACGAGAGCGAGCATGTTATTCGGTTGCGCGCCCAGCGCCATGCGCACGCCGATTTCCTGCGTACGCTGGCCGACCGTGTAACTCATCACGCCGTAGATACCAACCGCCGAAAGAATAAGCGCGAGCCCCGCGAGAATGCCGATCAGCACCATCGCGAATCGGCGCGGCGAAAGAGAGCGCGACAGCAATCCATCCAGAGTCGTGACTTCATTCACCGGAACGCTCGGATCGATCTCATGCGCGATCCCCGTCACTGCGTTGGCAATCGCGGCCGGATCGGACGCTGTTCGCACCAGAAGATGCCCAGGCCAGCCGCCGGCAAAATAAGCGTCGTACGTGGGCCCTGCGTCCAAGCCAAACTGATGCACGTTGCCGACGACGCCCACGATCGAAAACCAACATGGCTTCGGATCAAGCGAACAGAAATTCAGCCTGTGACCGAGGGGATCTTCGCTCGCGAAAAACCGCTTCGCGATCGTTTCGTTGATCACGATTTTGTCCTGGAGAGCCCAATCGTCTTTCGTCAGGAGTCGGCCTTTCATCAAAGGAACGCCGACGGTCGCGAAATATTCCGGGCTTACGACTCGCGTTTGCGCCACCGGCCGAATTCCAGCATCCAGGATCGGTTGGCCCTCGATGAGAAATCGCGAAGCCTGGCGCATCGCGGAGCCGAGCGGCAACGTAGAAATGCCTGCTGCGGATTTCACGCCGGGCAAGGCATTCACCCGCTGCACGATCTGGTCGAACTGCAGCGCCTGCTTTTTGCCAAGTTCCAGCTGCTGCTGATCGGTAAGATTGTCCGATACTTCCGGAGGAAGGTTCGCTTGGGTCAACTGCAAACTCAGGATGTGGTCGGTCTGAAATCCAGGTGCGACATCCAGCAAGTGTCGAAAGCTTTGCAGCAAGAGTCCCGCGCCGATCAGTGGAATCAGAGCGAGCGCAATCTCCGCGACGACCAACGTGTTGTGAACCCGATGGCTGCCCGGCGCGGCAGAGCCTTTGCCTCCTTGTTTCAAAACGCCGTTGAGGTCGCGCATGCGCGCGCGCCACGCCGGCAGCAAACCACAAAGTATTCCCGCGGCCAGACAAACGACGACCGTGAAGCCAAGCACACGAAGATCGATCCCGGTTTCGCGGACGATCGAAAGTTCGGGCGGCGCAAACACGCTCAGCGCCCGAATCGCCGCCGCGGCCAGCAATAGACCCGCGGCGCCACCGCACAAAGACAGCAGCACGCTCTCCGTCAAAAGTTGACGCACTAATCGTCCCGGCGCGGCTCCGAGTGCGGTTCGCAGAGCCATCTCGCGTTCCCGGGCGGCGTTTCGCGCCAACAGCAAGTTTGCGATGTTGGCGCAGGCGATCAACAACACCAGTCCAACCGCGGAGAAAAGCACCAGCAGCGTCGCGCGCATTTTTGAAGCGGAAGGGTCCTGCATCGGGCGGACCATCGTGCCCCAGCTCTGATGCGAATCCGGGAACGCCACGCCCTCCTGTCGGAGCAGCATCTGCATTTCAGCGCGCGCCTGATCGAGAGTTACTCCGGGCTTGAGCCGGGCGATCGCAACCGTTCCGTGATGAACGTGATCTTCCATGTAGCCGTCGTGGCTCAGTGGCCGCCACAGATCGACGTCGCGCCCGATCTCAAACGTCTGCGGCAAAACGCCGACGATTCGATACTTTTGCCCGTCGAGCAAAACATCGCGCCCAACTGCGGCCGGATCGGCTCCGAAACGCCGCTGCCAGAATCCGTAGCTCAAAAGCGCGACCGCCGGCCCGTGCACTGTGTCTTCTTCCGGCAAAAATGTGCGGCCTGCCACAGCTCGAATGCCAAGCAACGGAAACAAATCATAGCTGGCCACATCGGCCTGGACCCGTTCCGGTTCACCGATCCCCGTCAAATTAAATCCCTGCGGGGGTTGATCGTACGAGCCCATCGCAGAAAAGCTCTTCGCCTCGCGATGAAAGTCGACGTAGTCGCCCGCAGACAACCCGATCGGCGGAAACCCTGGGTAGGTATTCCAGATTTCGACCAATGACTCTGGTTGAGGGTAGGGAAGCGGGCGCAGCAAGACATTTTCGATCACGCTGAAAATTGCTGTATTCGCGCCGATGCCGAGCGCGAGCGTGATGAGGGCGATTGCCGTGAATCCGGGAGTCTTGCGCAGCGTGCGAAACCCGAATCGCACGTCGTCTGCGAGATCGCTGAGCCAGCTTACCTTGGCCATGCCCCACCTCGAGCCTGATGACAGCGCCGAATGACGCTTTACTCTACTCCAGACGCGCATCACCCCAATCGGTAATCAAGAAAGCCGTTATCAAGGCCAGTCCGCGCTGCCTCGCTCACACTCTCGCGCTACGGTATGATGTGAGTATCGAAATCCGAACGCGCGTCTTGCAAGGAAGACGAAGCCGCGCAGGAGAAGCCGTTTTGATTCCACGTTACACCCGGTCGGAAATGGGCCGCGTCTGGAGCGACGCGAACAAATACGCCAAGTGGCTCGAGGTCGAGCTGGCTGCGACCGAAACGCTTGCCGAAGCCGGAGTCGTTCCGAAAGACGTCGCCGCAAAGCTGCGAGCCAACGCCAAGGCCGACGCCACTCGTATTAACGATATCGAATCGCGCGTGAAGCACGACGTTATTGCGTTCACGATGGCTGTCGGCGAATCGGTCGGCGATCCGCTGGCCGCGCGGTGGCTGCATTATGGGATGACGTCGAACGACGTCGTCGATACCGCGCAGGCGCTGCAAATTAGAGACGCGGCGCAAATCATCGAGCGCGACCTTGTCATCTTCGGCGAAGTGCTCGATCTGCGCGCCCACGAATTTCGCCAGACGCCGCAAATCGGCCGCACCCATGGCATTCACGCCGAGCCGATCACCTTTGGCCTGAAAATCGCGAATTGGTTCGCCGAAAATCAGCGCAACATCGGTCGATTGCGCGATGCCGCGGCGCAAATGGCCATCGGCAAGATTTCGGGCGCTGTTGGCAATGCTTCGCATCTTGGTCCCGACATCGAAGCGCGCATCTGCAAACGCCTCGGGCTCAACGTCGCGCCGGTGGCCTCACAGGTGATCCAGCGCGACCGCCACGCGCAATTCGTCAGCACGCTCGCGCTAATCGCAGCAACGCTCGAGAAAATTTCGACCGAGATTCGCCACTTGCAGCGCACCGAAGTGCGCGAAGTCGAAGAGCCGTTCGGCGGCGAGCAGCGCGGCAGCTCCGCGATGCCGCACAAGCGCAATCCGGTGAGCTGCGAGCAGATCAGCGGCCTGGCGCGCGTCGTGCGCTCCAACATGGTCGCGGCCTACGAAAACGTGGCGCTGTGGCACGAGCGCGACATCTCGCATAGTTCCGTCGAGCGCGTCATCCTGCCAGACTCGACGATTCTCGTCGATTACATGCTCAGCAAAATGACCACGATCATCGGCGAGATGCGCGTTTTCCCGCAGCGCATGATGAAAAATCTCGAATCGACGCATGGCCTCGTTTATTCGGGACAGCTTTTGCAGGATGTCGTCGAAAAGGGAATGCCTCGCGATGAGGCGTATAAAGCCGTGCAGGAAAATGCGATGGCCGCATTCGAGAGTGACACGAGCTTCCGCGATCGCGTTGCCGCTGACGCGCGCATCACGAAATATCTCGATCCGGCCGCGCTCGCGCACACGTTCGATTTGAATCGTCAGCTGCGTTACGTCGATGCGATTTTCGATCGCGTTTTCGGCACGCATCCCGCCGGCGAAACCAGCCACGAAAAATCCGCCGCACGATAAATCGCAGCACCCTGTAACCGCGATCGATTCCCAGATCGCGGGCCTTCTCGCTCTGTTCATCGCGTTTGCAAATTTTTTACGGGCGTAAAAAAACAAAAAGCGCGACCGAGTTCCCTGGGTCGCGCCTTTATGCCTCTTCTGAATTCGGCTTGCGCCGCGCTCAGCTGCGGAGGCGGAAGTTAAAGTTTACCCTACAAATCAAAATCAATCGCAACAAATCGCCAAAAAATTACTCGACGCGCTGCACGTACCGCGCTTCCGAAGTATCGACGCGAATCTTGTCGCCCTCATTCACGAACGGCGGTACCGTTACGACCAGACCCGTCTCCAGCGTCGCCGGCTTTCCTACCGCACTCGCCGTCGCTTTCTGCAACGTCGGCTCGGTCGCGATGACCTTCAAATCCATTGTGTCCGGGAGATCGACGCCGATCGGTTTCTCATCAAAAAATTCCACGCTCAACACCGTGTTCGGAATCAGGTAGTACACCGTTTCGCCGAGCATCTCGCGCGTCAGGTGCATCTGCTCATACGTTTCGGTGTTCATGAAGTGGAAATCGTCGCCTTCGCTGTACAGATACTCGTACTCGACGGAATCAAGAATCGCGCGATCGACAAATTCTTCCGCGCGAAACCGGTAGTCGATCATCGTTCCGCTTTTCAGGTTCTTCAGGCGCGTCTGCATCGAACCGCGCTTGTTGCCCGGCGTGCGATGGTCCGTGCTGAACACGGTATAAAGCTGGCCCTCGTGCTGGATCACCATGCCGGGGCGGAGTTGTGTTGCTTTCACGTTGCTCATGATTTTCGCGAACCCGGAGCGCCGGGCTCGATGGCTCCCTTAAAAAATCTTCGAATTGCAGAGATTCCTACAGGCCTGCCGTGGGACCTGCCGACGGCTGCACGCGGAATAACTCGAGGCACGATGGCGCGAAACTCAACCAGCGCGGGCTAACAGTATAACGGCCCGTATTTAGGCCGGTCAATCATCGCCCGCTGAACGCCCTTAACACGAAAATTATTGAATAGCGTAGCTCCCCAGCCCCCATGGTATCCCGATGCCGACGCCGCAGCTCCCGGCTGTGACGGCAAAGGCAAGCTTTCCTGACGGTTGTCCCTTCACAAACGGAAAGACAGTCACCCTGTAGCTTCCATCTGCGGCTGCAGTCGCGCTGGAATCACCGCCTTCATTGCCTGATTGTTGATGAATATGAATTTTTTCTTTCGGTTGCAGGCCGGTCACAACGATGGAAACGGCGCTGTAGTTCGGCCCCATCATCTTCACCGAAATACTACAAGGTCCGCTCGCGGTCTCGATCGGAAACGGGATAACCTCCCCGAACACCCGAGACTTCGCATCATTGGATACGATCGCGAATTGTTTGATCTCTCCGCGACCTGCAACAACTTTAAGGTCGAGAAGATCTTCAACGACGTTGTTCGGCGGGTCAGCAAGCGCGCTGACGGCTAAACCGTCTTTATTGAGAAAAACATCTGCGACGATTTGCGGATTTGTGCCGGGAAGCTTCGTCCAAACTACGTACTGGAGATCTTTCTGCAGTCCAGAAACGAACAGGTTGTAGGTAACTACAGTTTGACCGTTTGTTCGAACTCTACCGGTCTCTTTCACAACCATGCTGGCGCCCGGCGAGTTGAAGTCTTCCCCCCATTTTATCTCGCCTTGCGTTTGCCCTAAGCACGGTAGAGACAGCACGCAATAGGTAAGCAATGCGATTGATAGTTTCACGAGATCAGTCGTCGCCCTTATTGCCTTCACTCGCGCGCTTCTTCGCGGCTTCAGCCATTATCTTCTCGATCTCGTCTGGATTGCGCGGCAGCTTTTCGCTTAACAGTTTTATGCCGGTCTCGGTTACGACCGCATCGTCTTCGATGCGCACGCCGAGGTTCTCATCCGGAATGTAGATTCCCGGCTCGATCGTAAACACCATTCCCGGTTCCAGCGGCCGGCACGAATCCCCGACGTCATGCACGTTGAGCCCGATGTGATGGCTCAGCCCGTGAATGAAATACTGCCCGAGCGGCCTGCCCTGTTTGTCTTTGCCGTGCGTATTGATGTATTCGTACGCGATTTTGAACAGGCTGTTTTTGCCCGCGCGGCAGAGCTGCGAGCCTGGTTTCGCGGCCGCGATGGCGGCGTTCTGCGCGCCCAACACGATCTCATAGATTTCGCGCTGGCGCGGCGTGAATTTTCCGTTCGCCGGCAGCGTTCGCGTGATGTCGGCTGAGTAGCCCGAATATTGCGCGCCGACGTCGAGCACCACGATGTCTCCGTCTTCGATCTTGCGCGATAGCTTGTCGTAATGCAGCGCCGTTGAATTCGGTCCCGCGCCGACGATCGGCGAATATCCCTCCGCTTCCGATCCGCCCATCAGGTGTACTTCCACCATCTTTGCCGCGATCTGATACTCGTACAGTCCCGGCCGCATCATCCTCATCGCTTCGAAATGCGCATCGTCGGAAAGTTCGACGGCGCGCTTCAGAAATAGCAGCTCGCCTGGCGACTTGATCTGCCGAAGTGCGGCGATCTTCTCGCGGATGTCCGCCCGCTTGAGCCCTGGCACACTCCTGTCGAGCCAGTCCATTTCGTCTTTTTCGTGAGGATAGCCGCCCATCTCGGTTTCATAGGGCAGTACCGTGTAAATTTCCGGATACGTGGATGCGATTTTCTGGAGCGTGGGGACGAGTTCGGAAATCGGCTGCACCGACGCGAAGCCGGTTCGCGCCTCGATGCCCGGATCGGTCGGCGACATCCGCAGGCCGTTCCATTTTTCTTTGGCCGTATCTTTCGGAGGCAGAAACAGAATCTCGCTTTTGCCATCCAAACCGGCGCCGCCGCCGTTCGCCGGCTTCGACGTCGGGAAGATCACCAGCGCCGCGTCTTCCTCATTGTGGCCGGTCAAGTAATAGAAATTCTCTTCCTGGGCAAAGATCGCGGCTTCCGAAAACTCCTCACGCCCGGTGTAGCCCCACAACACGATCGGAGCGTCTACCTCGGCAGCCAGTTTCGCCCGTCTCGCGGTGTACACACTGTTCGGCTCGCGTTCGCGCCGCTGTTGCGCCCACGCACTGGAAGCAATCGTGGCGAACGCAACGATGCCACAAGCCAACGCGATCAAAACCCGGAACAGCACACCCCGACAGCCATCGACACTCACCCCACTCGAACGACCGCCCATGTCCACTCACCCCCGCGAAATGCGGTGCGCCGCGCCTCCCCTGATGGCCACGGGTCACCGTAAGTCCAACAAAATACGGGCGTCTTTCCGAGGCCACCCACCCCGATCGTGCCCGTCCACCCCAGAGCGCCCGGATTCTATACGACGCAGGCGGTTTGTACACAGATTCAATTCGGAAACATCCAATAAAGAATGAAAGCTCGAATAGCGATCTTTATCGCCGTCTTCCAGTCCGTCGTGCTTTTGGGTCACATCTTCCTATACGAAACCTGGAACTACTTCTGGCAGCCGGAGGTCAAAACTGGCTTTTCGCCGCTGCAGATCACGCTGGCTATCCTTTCCGTTAGCTTCGTTGCGGCGTCGCTGCTGGCGTTTCGTTTCACCAACCCGCTGTTGCGCTGGTTTTACACGCTTTCGGCTGTCTGGTTGGGCGCGCTGAGCTTTCTGTTCTTCGCTGCGATTGCTTGCTGGGTCGTCTACGGCGGGTTACTGCTTGCCGGAATCCACGTTGATGGGCGCCTGCTCGATAAGATTTTCTTCGGCGGCGCCGCCGCCGTCAGCCTTTATGGCGTAATCAACGCCGCCTGGCCCCGAGTGCGCCGCATCCGCATCACGCTGCCGAACCTTCCGGCTTCCTGGCGTGGGCGCAAAGCCGCGCTCGTCAGCGACATGCATCTCGGCCACGTCGCAAACATCGGCTTTGCCCGCCGTATCACGCGCGCGATCAACCGACTGAAGCCCGACATCGTCTGGATCGCCGGCGACATGTACGATGGCACCGCCGTCGACGCCAAGCACGCCGCTTCGCCACTGAACAAGCTCCAACCGCAATTCGGCACGTTTTTTGTAGAAGGGAATCACGAAGAGTTTCGCGACCCGGCGAAATACATCGAAGCGGTTCGCGCCAGCGGCATCCGCGTCCTCGACAACGAGGTTGCGGAGATCGACGGCCTACAGATCGTGGGCGTGCCCTATCGCCACGCGACTCACGCGCAGCACTTCGGCTCCGTCCTCGACAAAATCGGCATCGACCGCGATCGCGCCAGCGTCCTCCTGACCCACGCGCCCGACCACGTCGCCGTCGCAGAAGCCGCCGGCATCGGTCTCCAGGTCTCCGGCCACACCCATCTCGGCCAGATGATTCCCTACACCTGGATCGCCTCCAGGATCTATCGCGAGTTCGTCTACGGCCTCAACCGCATCGGCAAGATGCTGGTCTATACCTCCAGCGGCGCCGGCACCTGGGGACCTCCGCTCCGCGTTGGATCGCAACCCGAAATTGTCCTCTTCGAATTCGAATAACCAGGATGGAGTAACTCTGTTCGAGCATTGTGGGTCGCGGTTTCAAATGCGACATTGGAGCTAGCTAGGGAGCCGCGCTTCAGCCCCTGAAGTTCCCAAAATCCGCTCGCACCACGACCCACATCCATCACCCTCCAAATAAAACCGACGCCTCTATCTCATCAGATAGAGGCCTATCCGCAAGGTTAGTCTTCCCGCGGTTCGAGGACGTCCGGTCGCTCGGGCCGTGATTTATTAAGCACCTTAAAATCAACTAGTTAAGGGATTTGGTGGGTCGCTCAGACCCGCGAATCAGGTTGGCACGGTCATTGCAATCCTCTAATGCGTCGTTGAGAACAAGAAGAGTTGAGGGGGAAGTCGCCATGAAACTGCAAAACATCCTTTGGATTCCAGCGGTCGCGATTGCATTGGGCATGGTCTCGCTGGCTAGCCCGGTCACGGCTCGGCAGCAGGCTCAAGTGACCCAGGTCAATGCTTCGCAACCAAAGGCGGCGGAGGCGGTTTCGACGAGCGACATGAATGAAGGCGCGGACGTGGCCACGACCGGAGAGTCGTTTGCGACGGTCGCGCTCTTCACCCCCGGGGCGACCGCCCAGGCCGAGGGTTCTCGCCAAGCCCTCATCGGCGCCCTGATGGCAGCGATTTTAATGAGTGGGACCGGACTAATCGTCGTCTACGTCGTGGCAGCGACCCGTCGACGCGAGCGCTACCTGCAGCCGACCCTGCGGGCTGGCGCGTACACTCCGGACTCTGGCGTCGCGGCTCGCTGATACTAGCGCCGTCTCGTCATGTGAGCTTCGGGATTTTTAGGACACCCCTCCCAAAATCCCGAAGCTCTTTTTGTTTTCTTTGTTTCTGTGTAGGGGCGCAGCACTGCTGCGCCCCTCCCGGCAATGTCGATCCGGTTCAGTTTTTTGGGTGGACTTATTATTCCCAGCAGTCGCCTTCAGAAGCCCGGAGCCCCCGAAGCCGCCGGCCGCATCTCCGGCGCATTCACGTCAAACCTCAGTCGTGACAAGTAACTCTGCCCCAGCGACATAAACCCCGTGTAGAGGTAGCCCCACACAAACAGCAGCAAAAAGGGAATCGTCGCGTAATTCTCATTCGCCGCCGCATAAACCACCGTCAGCGCAAAATAAAGCCCGAGCGCAACTTCCGCATACGGCAGCCAACCCGACTTATTCCGGTATTTCTTCGCGACAAACGTATCTTTCTTCCCTTCGATCCTGAACTTCGGCGTTCTCGCGAACTCGCTCTTTTTGCCGATGATCGCCTCGATCACCGCCTGTGCATTGCGCACCGAAATTCCAATTCCAATCGCCATCACGAATGGCATATACAGAAATGTCCGCCACCAGCTCTTCGGCCGCAATTCCTTCTGCGCCACCAGATAAAAGCTCGAAATCGAGCACGTCGAAGCCAGAAACAGCGGCAGATCGATCAAGATCATCTGCAACCAGCCCTGATAAAACCGCACGATCATCGCCGGCAGCAGCATCGTCGACAGCAGCACCATCAGTGGATAGCTGATATTCGCCGTGAGATGAAAAAACGCCTCCGCCTTCACATACCAAGGCACGTCAGACGCAAATACCCTCGGCAAAATTTTCTTCGCCGTCTGCATCAGCCCTTTGGCCCAGCGCGCTTGCTGCGCCTTGAAGCCGTTCATGTCGATCGGCAATTCCGAAGCGCACTCGATGTTCGGCAAATACAAAAATTTCCAGCCGCGAAGCTGCGCTCGATACGAAAGATCCGTATCCTCGGTCAATGTGTCGTGCTGCCACCCGCCCGCTTCATCGATCGCAGTGCGCCGCCACACGCCCGCGGTCCCGTTGAAATTAAAAAACGCACCGCGCCGCGACCTCGCACCATGCTCCACCACAAAGTGCCCATCGAGCAGAATCGTCTCGACCTGCGTCAGCAGCGAATAATCGCGATTCAGATACGTCCATCGCGTCTGCACCATGCCGATCCCTTTGTCTTGAAAATAGGGAATCGTCCGCCGCAAAAAATCCGCCTCAGGAATAAAGTCTGCATCAAAAATCGCCACAAACTCGCCGCGCGACGTCTTCAATCCATTCTCGAGCGCGCCCGCTTTGTATCCCGACCGATTCGACCGATGAATGTAGGCGATGGCCAGTCCCTGCGCCGCGAATCGATCCACGACGTCGCTCGCCACCTGCCGCGTCTCGTCCGTCGAGTCGTCCAACACCTGCACATCGAACAGTTCGCGCGGATAATCAAACCGCGACACTGCCTCCACGAGCCTCTCAATCACATACCGCTCATTAAAAATCGGCAGCTGCACCGTGACGCGCGGCCAGGCGCCTTTCACTTCCGGCGTCGGCCCCGGCACATTCTTCGCATACGCGTAGTAGTCGTACACCAGCCAATACCGGTGCATCCCATAGAGCGCCAGCAC
>Ga0209006_10001633_pt1 | contig 20360 bp, 13 predicted proteins | sample JacPin_JW_Ref_O2_FD_188567 | JGI IMG/M metagenome (GOLD analysis project Ga0209006, IMG submission 188567) | Forest soil microbial communities from Algoma, Ontario, Canada - Jack Pine, Ontario site 1_JW_Ref_O2 (SPAdes) (version 2) | ecosystem: Environmental > Terrestrial > Soil > Boreal...
AGGACTTCCGATGGATTGACTTTCGTATAGAACCCGGCTAGTTTCTAGCGCAGGCTGGCTGCTCGGGGGAAGTACGTCATCGCCGTCTAATCCTGTTACTGAGCTTCTCGTGCGCTGGAGCGGCGGAGATCTCTCCGCGCGCGACGCACTAGTTCCCCTGGTGTATGACGAATTGCGCCGGATCGCCCGCCGGTGCCTTGGGGGACAGGGACCCGGAAACACACTGCAACCAACCGCACTGGTTCACGAGGCTTATTTGCGGCTGGTGCGCAGCGAATCCATCCAGGTGCGTGACCGCGTTCATTTTTTTTCGCTGGCCGCGCAAATGATGCGTCAGATTCTGATCGACCATGCTCGACACTCCGCGGCTGCAAAGCGGGGCGGCAACGCAATTACAGTGACCCTCGACGAAGCGCCTGATCCTGCAGGCAAGAAAACCAATCTCGATCTCCTCGCACTGGACGATGCAATGGTTCAGTTAGCAGCGCTCGATTCACGCCAGTGCAAGATCGTAGAGTTGCGCTTCTTCGGAGGACTTTCCATCGAAGAGGCAGCAGAGGCCGTCAAAATCTCACCCGCCACCGCCAAGCGCGAGTGGGCTACCGCCCGCTTGTGGCTGCATCGCGCTCTCAACAGCAGTGCGACTCCATGACTCCCGAACGCTGGCAGCAGGTCAAAGACGCTTTGGCGACCGTCTTGGAATCTCCGGCTGCGAACCGGCTGGTTTGCCTGGAACAACTCTGCGCCGGTGATGAGTCGCTGCGTCGCGAAGTCGTACTGCTCTTGAACCAGCAAAACCAAATGAATTCTCAGTTCCTGGACGACACTGCTTTTGCCGATGCGGCTGCGGACGTGTTCTCGGCTGAGTCGAGTGCCGGCCGCCGTGTGGGTGCCTACAAAACCCTGGAACGTATCGGAGTAGGTGGCATGGGCGAGGTCTATCGCGCGGTTCGCGCCGACGGACAATACGCCAAGGAAGTGGCGGTCAAACTGGTTCGCGGCGGCATCGATAGCCGATCGGTGAACGAGCGATTCCGCAATGAACGGCAAATTTTGGCGTCGCTCGACCATCCCAACATCGCGCGTCTGCTGGATGGCGGTACCACCGCCGACGGCATGCCGTACCTGGTCATGGAACTGATCGAGGGCGAACGAATCGATCTCTATTGTGAACGCAACAAGCTGACAGTGCCCGGCCGGCTCCAATTGTTTCGGCAGGTGTGTTCGGCGGTGCAGTATGCGCATCGGCGGCTGGTGATTCACCGCGATATCAAGCCGAGCAACATTCTTGTGACGAAAGACGGGTCGCCCAAGCTACTGGATTTCGGGATCGCTAAGATCCTCAAGCCCGCGCATGACGCAGAAACTGCCTTCACCGCCACACAAGCGATGACGCCCGAATATGCAAGTCCTGAACAGATACGTGGCGAGGCCATTACTACCGCGACAGATGTGTACTCCTTAGGCGTGGTGCTCTATCAACTCCTTACTGGGCGTTCGCCATATTCGGCAGACACGCGCACGCCGCACAAACTGGCGCAGGCAGTATGTGAGACCGAGCCGACCCGGCCTAGTTCGGCGGTGCTGCAAACCGAGTCGCGGAAAACGGGCGATTCCGCCGGCGAGGATCAGGATTTCGCGAATCGAATTGGAGAGCAAACGCCCGCCAGACTACAGCGCCGTTTGGCCGGCGACCTCGACAACATCATTCTTATGGCGCTCCGCAAGGAGCCGGATCGCCGCTATCCATCGCCAGAACAGTTGGCGGAGGATTTGAGCCGTCACCTAGAAGGCCGTCCGGTTATGGCGACTCCAGGGTCGTGGAGTTATCGTGCCGCCAAGTTTGCGAGAAGGCATAAGGTTGGCATGGTTGCCTCGTTTGCCGTCCTGCTGGCGCTGGCTGTCGGAGTAGCCTTGACGGCTCGCGAAGCGAAAATCGCCCGTCAACAGGCTGCAATCGCGGAGATGCAGAAGAGACGGGCGGAGAAGCGCTTCAATGACGTGCGCAAGCTTTCCGATTCCCTCATCTTTGACGTCCACGATGCGATTCAGGATTTGCCTGGTTCGACGCCCGCGCGCAAGCTGCTTTTGGATCGAGCGTTGGAATATCTGGACAGCGTTTCGCAGGATGCGGGTGGCGATCCCGATCTGGAGCGAGAACTCGCCAAGGGTTATCAGAGGCTTGCGGTTGTGCAGGGAAACTCGACGGAATCGAATCTTGGCGAAGTGGAAGCCGGTATAAAGAGCGACCGCAAAGCGCTGGCCTTGTTCGAAGCAGTGGCGGCGGCGAATCCTCGCAGTGTGCAAGATCAGATCAATGTTGCCATGCTGTACCGCATTCTCTCTTTCAGCGCGTTGAACGATGATGCCGGGAGAAAGGATCTCGAACGCGCCATCGCTATCACCGATCATATTTTGCAAATCGACCCAAAAAATACGGTGGCGCTCAGTGAAAGTGCGATTCAACAACAGAACCTCGCGTTCATGTTCGACGCTTCTGGAGACCGTTCTCACGCCATTGAGGCCTATCGCAGAAATTACGAAATCAAATTGGGGTTGTGGAAAAGCAATCCTCAGTTCAAGGGACACATACACGGTATGGGCATATCGATGGTGATGCTGGGCGAAGCGCTGGCTCATATGGGGTCGCGGGACGAAGGAGCGAAGTTCATTGCGCAGGGCATCGGCTTTTACGAGTCTTTGATCAAAGAAGTGAAGGGAATCAATGAGAGGCGGGAGCTGATTATTTCGCGCGAGAAGGGCGCTGACGTCCTGTTGATGAATGGAGATGCGGCTGAAGCGCTGGCAATTTATAAAAAAGCTCAGGATGACCTGGAAGCTCTGGCCAAACCCGACCCTGCAAACACAATGCTGCAGATCGATCTCGCGGACACCCATTTTTACCAGGGCAGAGCATGGACCGTGCTGGGTCGGCATGCTGAGGGGAACAATTCTTCGCAACTTGCTCTCGCGAGCTTTGAAAAAATTCGAGATGCGGCCATTGCTTCTGACGAATATCCGCGCGGACCCGCTGCAATCCATATCTGGTTGGGCGATGCGGCTGCTCGCCAGTCCAAACTTGATCTCGCGCTGCAACATTTTCAGCAAGCGATCGCAATGATGGAGAGCAAGAAAGATGGCGCTCCCGATGACGATGAACGTTGCGAGACGGCGGCTGCGTTGGCCAGAACAGGGCAGATTTATTTGAGGCTCGGCAATCCGCAGCAAGCGTCGGTAGCGTTCCAAAAAGCGCTGGATATGGTAAACCCTCCGCTCGCCTTGCAACAGAAGGATGCCCCTGCCCTTTATGTGATTGCGGAAGCGCAGGCGGGAAAGGCTGAGGCAGCGAGCGCTGGCGCTCGGATGTCCCCGAATTCGGAGGAGCGCTCCCGCTTGACGAATGAAGCGCGGAGTTTGTATCAATCGAGCTCGGAAACCTGGAGTCAGATCTCGAATCCGTCGAGCATAACCTCAAGTCTGTTTTTATCGAACGGACCGCCGCACCCGCCATCGGGCATATCTGTTGCCCGTTGTGAGATCCAAAAATAAAGCTACTGGATCGCGACACCCAAACGCGCTCTGGCGCACCCGTTCCGGCCCGGTTACACTTCTTCGCAGATGGCCATCAGTGTCGAATTCGCAGTCTCTCGTATCGCTTCGGTGAATCCAGCGACGGGCGAAGTTCTCGGCGAACTGGATAGCGCAGGTCCCACCGAAGTGCGTGCTGCCGTTGCCCGAGCCCGCAGCGCACAGGCGGCTTGGGGTGCCTCGGATATTCGCGATCGTGTCCGATTGTTAGGCCGCTTCCAGAAGATTCTGCTGGCGCGCAAGAACGACATTGCGAGGCGCATCACCCAGGAAGCGGGTAAGCCCGTGGTCGAGGCTCTGCTCACGGAAGTTTTCGTAGTGCTAGATGCGGCGCGATTCCTGATCGACAACGCTTATGGGATTCTGCGTGAGGAAAAGCTCTCGCACGGAAATCTCGCGATGAAGATGAAGTCAGGCCGAATTTTGCGCGAGCCTTACGGCGTGATCGGAATCATATCGCCGTGGAATTATCCGTTCTCGATTCCCGCCACCGAGACCATGGCGGCTTTGGTTGCGGGAAACGCCGTAGTGCTCAAGCCATCTGAGTTGACTCCGCTGATCGCTCTCGAACTGCAATCGCTGTTGCGCGAGGCTGGACTTCCCGACGATATTTTTCAGGTGCTTCCAGGTGAAGGTGCGACTGGCGCGGCGCTCGTCGCGAGCGAGATGGACAAGCTGGTCTTTACCGGCAGTGTTGCCACCGGCCGACGAATTGCCCAGATTGCGGCCGAACGTTTGCTGCCGGTGGTGCTCGAACTGGGCGGCAAAGATCCGATGATTGTGCTCGAAGACGCCGACGTCGATGTCGCATCGAGCGGCGCCGTCTGGGGAGCTTTCGTCAACGCCGGGCAAACCTGTCTCTCGGTCGAGCGTTGCTACGTTCATCAGCGTTTGTATCCGGCGTTTTTGGATGCTTGCGCTGAAAAGTCGCGCAAGCTGCGCGTTGGCAATGGCATGGACGAGGCATCCGACATCGGTCCTATGATTCACGAACGGCAAGTGCGCGTGGTGGAGTCCCAAGTGGAAGATGCGAGGCAGCGCGGCGCCCGCGTATTGTCTGGTGGCATGCGTCTACGTGATCTCGGCCCGACATTTTTCGCACCGACGGTTCTAGGGGATGTCGACCACAGCATGCGCGTGATGCAAGAAGAAACGTTCGGGCCGGTGCTGCCCATTGCGCCTTTCAGTAATGACGCCGAGGCGGTGCATCTCGCCAATGATTCTGATTTCGGATTAGCCGCCAGCGTCTGGACCCGTGATCGAGATCGAGGCGAACGTTTAGCGCGCCAGATCAATGCCGGCACGGTGATGGTTAACGATACCGTGTCCTGTTTCAGCATCAGCGAAGCTCCGCATGGCGGTGTGAAGTCGAGCGGACTCGGGCGCACGCACGGACGGTGGGGTCTTGAAGAAATGGTGCGAGTGAAGTATGTCGATAGCGACTTGATGCCGCGGATGAAGAAAATCTGGTGGTTTGGCTATGGCGGCGGCTTCGCCGGCGAGATGGATGGCTTCGTTGAAATGTTGTACGCCCGCCCGCTGAGAGAACGGCTGAGCGCCGGAATGCGAGCTGCCGGTGCGCTGTGGCGTCGGAAATTGTAGTTTGTTGATCCGCAATAGGATCGGAACTTTAAAGAAGGAGTGAATTTCATGGCCGAATCCCGCGCATTCCTGCGCCACACCCTCGCCACTCTTGCCTATCGCGGATCGAAAGCCATCCGCGATGCTGGCCCCGACTTTGCCGGCTACGGCGCGGCCGAGACATCGCGCACGCCGGCAAAAATTCTCGCGCACATTGGAGATTTGATGGACTGGGCACTAGCCATGTCCGAGGGCCGCCGTGACTGGAGCGACTCGCTTCCGCTCCCCTGGGATAAAGAATGCGAGCGCTTTTTTGTTGCGATGAAGAAACTCGATGACTACCTGGCTTCAGACAAGCCGCTGCAAGTGTCTGCCGAGAAATTGTTTCAAGGGCCGATCGCGGACGCGCTCACGCATGTTGGGCAGATTGCGATGTTGCGGCGAATGGCCGGTTGTGCGATGAAAGGCGAAAATTATTTCGTGGCCGAAATCGCAGTCGGACGAGTTGGCGCGGACCAGGCGGCTCCGCGTAAGCCTTTCAGCTAGCGGATGGCCGGTGGTTGCCGATTTTAGGCTCCGACGATCTCGCGTATCGCGCGATAGCCCTGATCGATAGCCGTATCCGTGTAGGCGTGGCCGTCGGCGTCGGAATTCGCAATCTTGATTCTGCCAAAAGGCTGCCGGCCAATCACGCACGGACGTTCTGATGCCGGCCGGCCGATCGGTTCGAACAGCTCGTTGTATTCGTAGGCGTATCCATGAGGCCAGCGGTTGACAGTGATTGCCTCGATGTCGCGAGCCGGATCGAATCCTCCTGGTGCTAACGCCCGGCCGAGTTCGTCACGTACATTGCGCTCGAAGGTTTCAAATGTCGTAGTCACCAGCTGGCCGCGTCCAGCGCGATATTGATCTTTGCAAGGCAAGCCGGGCCGGCACGGAACGCGCAGCAGGTGGAGCAGGCATGACTCGTCAGGCGACTTGGGGTAATGGTAGTCGCCCATAGAAACTGGAAAATCCAGCGTGATGTTGCTGAAGTAGGCGCCGGGCGCGTAGATCGCGCTGATGCCGAGTTTTCGAAATGCCGTCCAGTTTTTGATTTGCACGTTGGTGTAGACCAGCGGCATCTTTACAGCGTATGCGAGCGCCTCTTTTTGTGGTGCTGACATTTCCGGACACAGATAAGGAATGATCATGTTGTAGCAAGCCAGCACGCAGTTTGCGCCGCGAACCCGGCGTGCCTGTCCGCCGCGCATGTAGGTGACTTCAACTTCCTTGGCTGTGGCGGGATCTCCAGTATGTTTTACCTTTACCGCGGTGCTATTGAGACGGATGCGAATCGGAGAAGCCGCATCGTCGAGACGCGAATAATTAGCGCGCGCCGTGACGATGTCCTCCATCGTATGGCCGGAAAGAACTCCGGGCACCAGCGATCGAACCAGCACTCTAGCGATGGAGGCGTTGCCGTCTGGAAAATGAAAGATGTAGGGCTCGTCTTTTTCGTTATTCTGCTCGTGGCCTTTGGAGAAAGTCATTCCCTTGAAGCCGGGGAAACCTTCGCCCGCGCACTCATTTGCAGAAACCGCATCGATACCCACGGCGAAAATGTCATGGGTCGAAGTCTGGAAGACTTTCGCCACGTCGGGATGAACCTTTACATATTCGAGCAGGAAATCTTTATAGCTGGTCTTGATCAGCTTCGCCCGCTTCTGCGCGGGGGTTAGATCCGGCATATAGTCGACGCTGGCGTGTTGCAGGCGGAGCAAGTCTTTTCGAGCCTGGTCCGAGATTGGCAGCTGCGAAACATTTTCAAGCGCGAAGTCGACGCCGAAATAGTGGAGTCCGTTCTGCGGCACCAGCCGGTCCGTGCCGAAGGTTTCCTTGTCGAAGAAGACGGCTTCTCTCAAATTGGCCGAGTCAAATAATTTCTGGTCGTAGTATTTAAAAAAACGCCGCGGTTCAATTCCTAGTTCCTTCAAAAGGCCTATTGATTCTTTGCTGTAATTACCGGGCGCTTCAATCGACTGGGTGCCCCCATATCCCAGCAGGAGTCGATTTCCGGCTTGGAATTCGTTGCGCTTGGCGTGTCCGCCGAAATCGTCGTGGTTGTCGAGGAGAAGAATTCTCGAGGATGGTCCCGCCAACTTGCGGTAGAAATATGCTGCCGCCAAGCCGCTGATACCGGCGCCAACAATGATCAGATCGTAGGATTCGCCGTCGTCCACAGATGTGGCCCAAGTTTCGTTTTCGCCATCGCGCAACTGGTGTGCCACTTCCCATGCGCCATCATGAGTTCCGCGCATGCCGGTTTTCGCCGGTGGATAGTAGCTCGGGTCTTTCTCAGGAGCGAACGGGGATTCGGGTACGCCAAACGCTTCCAGCCACGTAGGATTGGTGGCGACCAGAGATGCTCCAACCGCGACGCTGACTCCATTCATGAAATCGCGACGCGTAATCTCGCGGCCCATCCCTAATTCCTGGTCCTTAATCGGATTCCGATCTTTTTCCGTCATTCGCTTCAATCCTCGCTTGCGGCCATTGTGCGCTTAGTGAGCAGTGGCTGTCGACATGACTTAGCGTCAGATCTATGGTCAGACAGCATGTCTTCGCTTCGCTGGGATGACAATTTGTTTTTCTCAGCGCGCTCGTCCCATTGCTGCCTTCGCCCTGCAGAAGTGAGCGAGTAAAATGACAACCGAAAGGCTAGTGAACGTCGATCCTCGACCAAAGACGAACGAATCCGTGAATACCTCCGACCTTATCTACGACTGGAATCGCCACCCCTTTAAGCCCCCGTCTCTGTACTCGAAGCCAGTTCGCCTCACCGACGAAACACTCCGTGATGGCCTGCAATCGCCATCTGTCCGCGATCCTTCTATCGAGCGGAAGATTGAAATTCTGCACTTGATGGAAGCGCTCGGCATCAACACGCTTGACTTAGGGCTTCCGGGAGCAGGTGCGCGCGCGGTCGAACATGTCACTGCGCTGGCGCGTGAGATTGTTGCCAACAAGATGAAGATCACGGCATACTGCGCTGCCCGCACGGTCGAGAACGACATTCGGCCTATCGCGGAGATCGTGGAGAAGACCGGGCTTCCGATCGAGGTCGCCGCATTTATTGGATCGAGCCCAATACGCCGCTACGCCGAAGGTTGGGACGACGACTTTCTGCTGCAAACGACCGAGAAGGCTGTCACGTATGCGGTTTCCGTTGGCCTCGACGTGATGTACGTCACCGAGGACACGACCCGCTGCGATCCGAAGATGGTGAAGCAATTGAATGCCGCCGCGATTCATTGCGGCGCGCGGACTTTGGTCTTGTGCGACACCGCTGGACACGCCACTCCGCAAGGTGCTGCCGCGTTGGTACAGTTCGTTCTTGCTGAAGTGGTTCCCGCCGGAGCCGGGATTCAAGTCGAATGGCACGGACACAACGACCGTGGATTGGCCGTTGCTAATTCCTTGGCGGCGTTAGCCGCGGGCGCCGATTGCGCGCACGCAACTGCTCTCGGCATCGGAGAGCGCGTGGGCAATACGCAAATGGATCAGATGCTGGTGAACCTAAAGCTGAATGGCGTCCCGCCCTGGGATCGCCAGGACCTGACAAAACTCAAGCAATATTGCGAGGCGGTTTCCATTGCAACTGGCGTTCCGATTCCGGCGAACTACCCAGTTGTGGGAGAAGATGCGTTTCGCACCGCAACCGGTGTCCACGCTGCGGCGGTCATCAAGGCATACAAAAAAAAGGATGTCGAACTGGCGAATGCCGTGTATTCCGGAGTGCCGTCGCACTATTTCGGTCTTGAGCAGGTCATCGACATTGGTCCGATGAGCGGAAAGTCAAATGTTCTTTTTTGGTTGGAGCGTCGCAAGATTCCGGTGAATGATGACGTCGTTGAGCGGATTTACCAGCGCGCCAAGTCAAGCGATCACACGCTGAGCGAAGCCGAAGTCATGGAGTGCGTCGAAGCTCGAAACTAAATTCTGCCCTGACCTGCTAACCAGCCCAGCAACCCTAATGCGGTCCACATAATTTGCGAAGAGGCGTCGTTTATTGTGGCTCGCGCGCCAGTTCCGGGCTGGCGACGGGCTCTCCTTCGAGTTCTTTTTGCCGTGCCGCCCGTTTGTCATTCAGCAGCTTAGTAGCCAAGGCCAACTCTTCGCGCCCTTCCTTCTCACGTCCCATGCGGAGTAAGACTTGTCCGCGAAGGTAACGGGCTGCGGCGTTTTCTTTGTCGAGGCTTACGATTTCGTCCAACTGTGCCAGGGCCGCGGGATATTCTTTTTTTCGCTCTTCAATCTTTGCCAGGCCCATTCGCGACTCGACCAGATGCGGGTCGAGTTTCACCGCATGGCTGAAATCTTTGGCGGCTGATGGATCGTCTTGCAGCGTGGATTCGACTTTGCCTAACTGTTCGTAGGTGAAGGCTGCGTCGGGTTCGGAGGCCAGGTCTTTCTGAAATTCTGTGCGAGCCCGTTGATAGTCTTGCTTGCTGGCGAAAGCCATGCCCAGGTAATAGTGCACCAGCGGCAACTTCGGATCAGCCTGGGCAGCAGCTTCGAGTTCGCGAATGGCATCGTCGAATTCCCCGCGGTTGAGGTGAGCTTTGCCCATGATCATCCGAAATTCCGGGCTGCCTTGTCCTACCTCCGCCATCCGCGCATAAGCTTTTTCTTCGAGCGCCGTGTTCTTCGCATTTTCCGCGGCTCGCCCGAGCACATAGAGATAGTTCAGCTGATCAGTCGGTCGCACCTGATCCCAGAGTGGCTCAAGGGTTGCCACTGCATCTGCCCAGTCACTGTTGAAGAAGTAACAAAAACCTAGAAGATATCTTGCCTGATAGGAGGCTGGTGTTTGCAGTACGACAGACTTGAAGGGCTCGATGGCTGCCCGATAATTCTTCTGACGGTAATAAGCTAATCCGATATTCAGCCGAATGCCCGCCAACTCGGGCGCGAGTTTCTCGGCTTTGTGAAGCATTTCAAGAGCCTGCGTCCACTGCTTGCGGCGCATATAAATCACGCCGAGATTGGCGTAAGCTCCGGCCACGCTCGGATCGATCGCGAGCACCTGCCGGAACGAACGCTCGGATTCGTCCAGTTTGCCCCCGCGTAGAGCCGCTTCTCCAGCCGCAAAAAGCTTTTGCGGATCGCGGGTGGTTTCGGTTGCCGCTTTGATTTGGAGTCCGCCTGGCGGATCGATTTCGCTGGCCGCATGGAGCGGGAAAGTAAGTAGAAAGAAAATCACGCAGATTAGTCGAATGCTTGACACTCGAATCATCGTCCTGTAGTGTCCGCCAACAAGGCTGAAATTCAAGGAGTCCATGGAACCTGCCGATTCGAAGCCTACGCGAAATGCCTCATTGGCGAAACCCCGCCGCACGTCCAATCGCCCAGTTGCTGCTACTGAACCGACCCGAAAGCGTTCACGTTCCAGCGCCGTAACCATCCGCGATGTAGCCGAGCGGAGCGGATTTTCTTCCGCCACCGTCTCGATCGTTTTGAACAATGCTCCGTTGGCCCGGTACATTCCCGACACCACGAAGGAGCGCATTCAAAAGGCTGCGCAGCATCTTGGCTATCGCCCCAATCTATTTGCGCGCTCACTGCGCGGGCGGCGCAGCCACACCGTCGGCGTCATGGTTTTCGACATGACGGATCCCTACTGTACCCTGGTGTTGCGCGGGATTGAGAACACGCTTTACCAGTCGTCGTTTCTGCCCATACTCACCGACGTTCACAACGAGCGCAGCCGCTTCGAACGCTATCTCGAGATGCTGCTCGACCGCCGCATCGAGGGGCTCGTCGTCCTGGCTAACTGGTTGTTTGTCGATATCAACGTGCTGGCCGATCTGGAGAAAAATAATATTCCAACCGCGACCGTGGGTCGCGAACTTAAAAACGACAATATCAGTTCGGTGATCGTCGACAACGCCGCCGGCGCCCGTGCAGCGCTGGAACATCTGCATTCGCTTGGCCATCGCAAGATTGCGTTCATTCGCGGTCCACGCCAGTTGTCCGACACCGAACCTCGATGGCGCGGCGTTCGCACACTTGCCCGCGAACGTGACCTTGAACTCGATTCGCGTCTGATTGTCGACCTTCCAGAATCTGGAGATCCGCTTTCAAGTTTTGAACAGGGATACAAATTAACGGAGGAGCTGCTGCATCGCCGCCGTCCCTTTACCGCGCTCATGGCCTTCGATGACATGTCGGCTTTCGGTGCGATTCGCGCCCTCAGCAAAGCTGGCATTCGGGTTCCTGATCAGTGCTCGGTGGTGGGCTTTGATGATGTTGCTCCTGCGGCCATTTATTCTCCATCACTCACTACCGTGCGGCAACCGATGGAGGTAATGGGAACAGCGGCAGCTACGCTGGTGCTCGAAGCCATCAGTGCCACGGTGGAAAAGAAACCCACCCGCACCATTCATCGCAGGATTGTTCCGGAGTTGATCGTGCGCGAATCGACCCGCAGCGTAAAGTAGTTGAAAAGCAGTATTTTCTCTTGACACAGCGGGATAGCTCAAGCAGTATTGATACGTTTTAATAAAGGCATTTCAGCTGCTTTTCAGGGTTAAGCGCCAGTCTGAGTCGGCGCAAGGGCGTCTGCAATTTGTTCCGCGTTGAATCGGCAAAGGAGTTTTCGATGAGAATCCGTTTCTTTTTGTTCTCTGGAATCGTGGTGCTGCTGGCACTGTTCACCGCAACGAACCTGTTCGCACAGGACACCGGCTCAATCACTGGTACGGTCCGCGACAACTCCGGTGCAGTGGTTCAAGGAGCCGATGTCAAAGTCAGTGGGACAGCCGGAGGCATTGAACGGACGAGCACCACCAACTCCGATGGCGATTATGAAGAAGCCGGCCTTCCTGGGGGCACTTATAACATCGTCATCACCGCCAAAGGTTTTAAGACCTTCAAGGGCAATGGCGTGATATTGAGAATCGGCCAAAAAGCCCGGATCGACGCCACACTCGCGGTAGGAGACATCGCGACCGAGATCGTTGTGCAGGGCGAACAGTTGAACCAGGTGGAGACGCAAACGTCGGATCTGACAGGAACTGTAACCGGCAAGCAGATCAGTGAACTCCAACTGAACGGTCGCAATTTCACGCAACTGCTGGCGTTGTCTCCAGGAGCGACGAACCAATCGGGACAGGATGAACCCGGTCAGGGTCTGTCCACCGTTTCCTATAGCGTCAATGGCGGCCGCACCGAATATAACAACTGGGAAATCGATGGCGGCAACAATATGGACGATGGCAGCAACACTACCTTGCTGTCTTATCCCAGCCTTGACTCTATCGCAGAAGTCCGCGTTCTGAGTTCGAACTACGGCGCGCAGTATGGCAGAAACAGTTCCGGCACCGTCGAAGTGGAGACCAAGTCGGGCACCAACACCTTTCATGGCGATGTTTTCGAGTACGTTCGCAACGACCTGTTTAATGCCAACAATTACTTTACGGGTTTCACGCCTTATAAGAAGAACGATTTTGGCTTTACCGTGGGTGGCCCGGTGATCATCCCGCACCTGTACAACGGCACAAACAAAACCTTCTTCTTCTACTCGCAGGAATGGCGCCGCGATCGCGTGCCGGGCCAGAACTTCAACGTTGCCGTGCCCACTTGCGAGGAGCGCGGCTTAACGGCTGGTTCTGGCGGCGTCGGTTGTACTGGGACGCAGGCAGCTTTTGGCGATTTTAGCGCGCTCTGTCCCGGACAGGATTGTCCGCAATATGTATATCCGGGAAGCTCGGGACCGCAGAATTTTACGAATAACTTAGTTCCTATCGATCCGACCTCAGTGCCTCTGCTGGCGTTCTTTCCATTCCCTACTTCGGTAACATCGCCCGGATATGCCAATTACACCGCAGGTTTTCCGAGCCCGACTAACTTCCAGGAAGAACTGTTCAAGATTGACCAGAACATCAACACAAAGTGGCACGCCAACGTTCGCTATATTCATGATTCGTGGAATTCGGTAAGCCCCACTCCCTTGTGGACCGATGCCACGAGTTATCCAACAATCCAGGACGCCTACAGTTCGCCCACGACCAGTCTGATCATCCACTTGACCACGACCATTACGCCAAACCTTCTAAATGAGTTCGTCGCTGGTTACTCGGCGAACCATATCGTAATGCAGAATGTCGGACCATCGCAGCGGCCCGCGGGGTATACCCTGGGCCTCTTCCAGAATGGTTTTGGCGGGAACCGGTTGCCGGGGGTGATTCTCAATGGGGGCAATCAATACGGCTCCTCTGGTGGAGTAGGACTGGACACCGGCTATGTGCCCAATGGCCCTGTGAACTCGAACCCGAGTTACACCTACCGCGACAATATCTCGAAAATTATCGGCAAACACAATCTGACGATTGGCGGATACTTCGTGGCATCCCAGAAGAACGAGATTCCGCAAGTCAACCCATCGGTCAACGGGCTCATCACAGACGACACCAGCTTCAGTACCGCCAACTCCGCTTCGACCGGGAACCCGTTCGCGGACCTTTTGTCGGGTAATTTGAGCAGCTTTCAACAAGCCAGCGGCCAAGGTAAGTATTATCTGCGGTACAAAATCTTTGAGCCGTATTTCCAGGATGACTGGCGCGTGACTCCGCGGTTGACCCTCAACTTGGGTCTGCGGATCAGCTTATTCGGCACCGTTTATGGCAGGCTGGATGTGCCGGGCGCAGGCATTCCATATAACTTCGATCCCAAGAAGTACGATTTCACGCCTGGCGCGACCGTTATTAATCTTGATGGCACTGTTGGTGGCACCTATGTGAATCCCTACAATACTTTGCCCGGACTGAACGGTTCATTCAACGGAATGGTGAAGTGCGGAGCAGCCGGAATTCCAACCGGTTGTGCCTCGGGCCATTTGTTCAATCCCGCTCCGCGTCTCGGTTTCGCCTATGATCTGTTTGGCGACGGCAAATGGGCAATTCGCGGCGGCTACGGCGTCTTCTTCGAGCACACGAATGGCAACGAAGCAGTAGCCACCCAGTTGGAAGGCTCGCCGCCGGGCGTGCAAAGTCCTTCCCAAGGGCCAATCGGCGCCGTTTTCAATAGCAGCGGGCAGATCGCAACCTCCGGTTATTCGCAAGTGGGCTCAAGCCTTAACGCAGCCTTCCCGCAGAGTGGGATCGTATCCCTTCCGCAAAAGCAGATCTGGCCTTATGTGCAGCAGTTCCATCTCGATGTCGAGCACCAATTGCCCTGGCATGTTGTGGGCATCGTCTCCTACGTAGGGAGTAAGGGCACGCATCTGGGAACGGAAAGCGACATCAACCAACTCAAATCAGTGGCCGAGCAGGGCCTCGCCAATCCATATAAGCCCGGCGAGGCCATGGGCCCTAACGACTGCGCAAATGGAACGACACCGAGCGGCGTTCCGATCCCGGGTTACACGATCCCAGCTCTATTTGATCCCAATGTGTCGCCGGTCGCTCAATATAGTGGGGTTGGTGTGAACATGTATGTAGCCTGCGGCGGTAACGCGGCATTCTTCCGCCCGTATCTGGGATATGGCACCATCCATGCCCGGTTCAACGCCGCTTCGTCGATCTACCACGGACTCGAGATGTCGGCGCGGAAAACGGTCGGCGCGCTGCAGGTGAGTCTTTCCTATACCTACAGTCACTCCATCGACGACGCTTCGTCCGCCGCGGACTCCAGTTTGGACGATTCTTACAACTTTGCTGCGAATCGGGCCAGTTCCAATTTCGACCAGACCCATGTCTTTACCGCAAGCTACATCTACGATCTGCCGTTCTTCAAATCCGGCGGCCTGAGCCATAAGCTTTTGGGAGGATGGCAATACTCCGGAATCACGGCATTTTCGACTGGGGCACCCTTTACCGTTTCCCAAGGAGGCGGAGTCAACCCCACAGGGACGATTTCTGTTCCCGCTGACAACGCAGGTGTCGCCAATGGACTTACCACGGGAGCTTCTCGCCCGGACCTTGTAGGGAATCCCAATGGCGCTATCCCTACAGGCTCGCTCTACGCATCGAACACCTCCGGTCCGTTGCTTGTCAATCCAACGGCATTTGCGGCTCCGCAAGGACTCACCTTCGGCACTACGCCGAGGAACGATGCGCGGAATCCACATCAAATCAACTTCGATATGGCGCTTTATAAGCACTTCGCCATCAATGAGCGAGCGTCTTTCGAATTCCGCACGGAAGCGTTCAACGTCTTCAACCATACGGAATGGGGCTACATTGGTGGCGGTGCGGGCTCAGCCGCTGGCAACGGTTCCTTTACTGGTGGAAATCCCTCGGCTGGCTGCTATGGACCCGATGGCAACGCCGGATACGCTGGAACTTCCCTAACAGATCCAAACAGCTGTGTTGCCGGCAACTTCCTGCGACCGGGGGCGGCCCACAATGCGCGCATTCTCCAACTAGCCCTGAAGTTCATTTTCTAGGGTGAGACGAACAACAAATCAAAAATCCTGGCTCGCAATGGGCCAGGATTTTTGATTGAAAATCGAACTATGAATTGAGGCGCGGCTAATCTACCGCCACGGCTTCTTTTCGCTCTCCGGCAAGGACGCCTAGTCCTTTTTCCAGATCCGCAATAAGATCGTCAACGTGCTCGATGCCCACGGAGAGCCGGATCATCTGCTCGGTCACGTGCATTGTTTTCAGTACGGCAGGATCGATTAGATAGTGTGAAGTGAGCACGGGAATCGTAACCAGAGAATCAACGCCACCCAGGCTTGGGGCCAGCGTAAAAAGGCTGAGGGCTTCGGCTACTCGGCAGGCATCGGCTCCAGTGCCTTTCACTTCGAAACTTAAGACGCCGCCTGCGCCAGTCATTTGTCGGCTCGCGATTGCGTAGTCCGGATGCTGCTTGAGCAGCGGATAGTGCACGTTTGTCACGTTCGGATGCTGGCCGAGGAACTGCGCGATCCGCAGCGCGCTTGCATTCTGCCGTTCGACTCGGACGGCCAGCGTCTTGATGCCGCGCAGAAGCAGGAAAGCCGCGTGAGGGTCCATGCAGCCACCTATTATCGTGCGCGCATGATGGATTTGCTCGATCAGATCGCGGCGTCCGGCAGCTACTCCGCACATCAGGTCGGAGTGTCCGCCAAAATATTTCGTGCCTGAATGTAGCACCAGGTCGATACCCCACTCCGCCGGACGGCAATTGATGGGCGTGGCAAAGGTGGAATCGATGGTCGTGATGAGATTGTGCTTGCGGGCGAGCGCGGTGATCTTCTCCAAATCAACCACGCGGACGGTGGGATTGGTCGGCGACTCGATATGCAGGAGCTTGGTGTTGGGCTGAATGGCTCGCTCGTGTTGCGCGATATCGTTGGTGTCCACGAATGTAGTTTCGATTCCCAACTTCGGCAGCCAATGCCGCAGAAACTTCAGCACTCCGCCGTAAATGTCGCGTTGGGCGACGATGTGATCGCCCGCTTTTACCAACGCGAGAATCGATGTCGTAATCGCGGCCATGCCTGACGAGAACAATAGGGCCGTTTCTGCCCCCTCTAGTTCGGCGATGGCGTTCTCTGCGACTGTATTAGTGGGGTTTCCATAGCGCGTGTAGTAGTTGTCGGTGGGAGTGGCGCGGACTTGCTCCTGCATGTCCGTGACTTCGAAGGTTGCCGTCTGGTAGATCGGTGTGGCGAGCGGAGCATTCTTTTTGTGGAGGCTAATGCCGCCGTGCACAGCCTCGGTTTCCTGGCGGAACTTGTGCTTTTTCATTCTTGAAAGCTCCTGACATTGCGCCTTTGCCGTGGAGAGACCGAGTCAGCGAGACAGGGTCAGCTCTGCCTCTACTTTACTGCAGCTGCATTCAGCGCGGGTACGGGCGCCAGCCACTGGGCTGAGCGAGCGTGACGGCCATTGACCAGTTTGTCGAATTCCTGTTGCAGGGCGCGGGTTACCGGGCCAGCTTTGCCGTCGCCTATGACCCGGAAGTCGATTTCGCGCAAGCCAATAACCTCGGCGGCTGTACCGCAAACGAAAACTTCGTCAGCTATGTAAAGCTGATCGCGTGAAATCGGTTCCTCCACGACGGTGTAGCCTAAATCCCGTGCCAGCGTGATCAGAGTATCGCGGGTGATGCCTTCGAGAATTCCGGCGCGCGGCGAGGTGTAGACGACTTTATTTCTCACCAGAAAAAGATTTTCTCCAGTGCACTCGGCCACATAACCATCCGGACCAAGCATGATGGCTTCATCGAAGCCGGCTCGCTTAGATTCGGTCTTGGCGAGAATGGAACTCACGTAATTTCCAGAGACCTTGGCCTTGGTCATCATGATGTTTGGATGAAGGCGCGTGAACGACGCAATATTGGCGCGGATGCCGCGTTCCTTAGCTTCGCCGCCAAGAAAGTTGCCCCACTCCCAAACGGCCACGACGAAGCGCGGCTGGCCATCTTCGATGGTCATCATCATGGCACCGTCAAGATAAATCATCGGGCGGATGTAGCACGCGGAAAATTCGTTCGCGGCGATGGTCTGGAGGATGGCCCTCTTAACCTTCTCGGCGTTAACTGGCAATTCGCGAAATCCAACGATGTGAGCGGAATCCATCAGGCGCTCGACGTGCTCGTCGAGGCGAAACACGGCTGAACCTTTGTCGGTGGAGTAGCAGCGTATGCCTTCAAATACGCTGAAGCCGAACTGCATTCCAGCACTCAGAAACGGAACCACGCCTTCGCTGGCGGGCCTTAAAGCATCGTGAATCCATATATAACGAGCGGCACCCATTCATTAAGATTACCTGCGCCCCGATGGGCGGGCAAGGATGGTCTGCTGCGGGAAGACGGTCGTGTGCAGAAGATATAATCGCTTGCCTATGGAAACCGGACTGCGAGATCGGGTGGCAATTGTTGCCGCGTCGAGTCAGGGAATTGGACGCGCGACGGCCGAGGCTTTCGCCGCCGAGGGTTGCCGTCTCGCAATCTGCGCGCGCAATCGCGATGCTTTGAACGCAGCCGCGGAGAAGATTCGCGCTGAGTATCGGGTCGAAGTACTGGCTGAACCTTTTGATGTGACCGACGCCGATGCGGTCGGCAAATTTGTGGGCGCCGTTGTGCAGAAATTCGGCGGCGTCGATATCTGCGTGACCAACGCGGGAGGACCTCCGGCTAAGGGTTTTCTGGCGACGACCGTCGAGGAGTGGAAGCGGGCCATCGAAGCGAACTTTATGAGCACTGTTTACTTCGCGCATCAGGTCATCCCGCACATGCAGAAGAAAAAGTGGGGACGCTTGATCACGATCACTTCGATCTCGACCAAGCAGCCAATCGCCGATCTTGTTTATTCGAACGCGGTGCGTGCCGCCGTGGTCGGGTTGGTCAAAAGCCTGGCCAATGAATTTGGTAAAGATGGAATCCTGGTGAATAACGTCGGCCCCGGCTTTACTGCAACTGATCGCTTGAAAGAGTTGGCGCATGCGCGCTCCGCGGCCCTCGGTATGGGCGAGAAAGAAGTGTTCGATGCGTGGGCTGGCGAGACTGCTCTGAAGCGTTTGGGGGGGCCGCGGGAGGTTGCCGACACCATCGTGTGGCTCGCCAGCGAGCGCGCTTCATATATCACGGGCCAGACCATACTGGTCGATGGCGGACTGTATAAAGGTCTGTAGAATTGCGGTTGAGATATTTTTATGAAAAGCAAAAAGACAAAAATCGCGGTCCGAAAAGCGTCCCCGAAAAAAAGACCGAAGATGGGAACGCGCACGGTAAATAAAGTCGCCCTGAAGGGCACCGTCTCGAAAGGCAAGGCGCTTAAACCTCTGGTTCGTCATGTCCCGTGGAGTTCGGTAGAAGTTGAGGCACTGAATCCGCTGCTTGGGCTGCACTACGTTGTGGGACAAAAGATCATGTTGGCACGAGTCCTGTTGAAAAGAGGATGTATCGTCCCCGAGCACAGCCATCCCAATGAGCAACTGACATTTGTGCTCGAGGGGGCGCTGAAGTTCTGGATCGACGGCCGAGAAATCGTAGTGAGTTCTGGGGAAGTGCTGACGATTCCCGCGAACATGCCGCACAAGGCTGAGGCGCTCGAGGACACAGTGGACTTCGACGTTTTCGATCCGCCACGCGCCGATTGGATGGATCGGACTAATTCTTATTTGCGCTGAGGGATCAGGTAAAAAACGCTACGTGTCAATTGTTCAAAAAACGAAAAACACCGCAACCCTGCGCTGCATCTCGTGCGGTGCCACGCCCGATTCCGCTAGCCAGGATTTTCGCTGCGCAGACTGCGGCGATCTTCTTGAATTTGTTTTTCCCGGATGGGTCGCCGATGCACCTGACGCCGCTGCGCTCAAGTTTTTGTGGCTAAGCCGTCGAACTTCACCCGATCCCCTTGACCAGAGCGGCGTCTGGCGCTTTCGCGAACTGCTGCCGCACATTCCGGAGGAACATGCCATTACCCTGCGGGAAGGTAATACGTCGTTATATTCCCTCCCGCGTTGTGCGCGCGCAACCGGTGTTGCAAATCTTCTCGCCAAGCACCAGGGGATGAATCCGACCGCCTCGTTTAAAGATACGGGCATGACGTTCGCCGCCTCGTCGGCGCACCAGAAGAATTTTCCCTGGGTTGCGTGTGCCTCTACCGGCAATACCTCGGCATCGATGGCGGCTTACGCCGCACGTGGAAACATGCATAGTTTGGTCTTGATTCCCGAAGGTCAAATTTCGTGGGGCAAGCTCTCGCAATCGTTGGACTATGGCGCGCTCACTTGCCAGCTCCGTACCGATTTCGACGGATGCGTTCGCATTCTCAACGATCTCGTCCGTCAGAAGCCGGTCTATCTACTGAATTCCGTGAATCCCTATCGCATCGAAGGCCAGAAGACGGCCGCCATCGAACTGATGGAGCAACTTTCGTGGGAGCCTCCTGACCACATTATTGTTCCCGGAGGCAATCTGGGGAACAGTTCAGCGATCGGTAAGGCGTTGATTGAGATGCTCGAACTGAAACTGATTTCGCGTCTGCCTAAGCTTTCTATCGTCCAGGCGCAGGGCGCGAATCCTTTCTATCGTTGCGTGCATGAGTTCGGTGGAAAGAAACTTGAGCCTATGACTGCCGAAACGTTGGCTACCGCGATACGCATTGGAAATCCGGCATCGTGGAAAAAGGCGGTGCGCGTGATTCAGCAGACGGGCGGCTATTGCGAGCAGGTAGGCGAGGCTGAAATCGCGCTGGCAAAGGCTGAGATTGG
>Ga0209006_10001636_pt1 | contig 20344 bp, 19 predicted proteins | sample JacPin_JW_Ref_O2_FD_188567 | JGI IMG/M metagenome (GOLD analysis project Ga0209006, IMG submission 188567) | Forest soil microbial communities from Algoma, Ontario, Canada - Jack Pine, Ontario site 1_JW_Ref_O2 (SPAdes) (version 2) | ecosystem: Environmental > Terrestrial > Soil > Boreal...
GTCCGCAGTCGAAAGCGGACGTATTGATCGTCGCGGTCATGGGCAGCCTCGTTCTCGGGTGGTGACGAAGGTGGCCGACTAAAGTGGGCCAACCTGCCTGTGACGTTAACGTCAAAACTTAAGGTGACAGAGAGCAGCGTCTAACCGCTTGCTAAGAAATATATTTCGTGCGTCCGCCACCAAATCCTGCCGAAGGGCAACCGATCAACCTCGCGCGCCGGATCCGGCATTTAATCTTCCTTGCGGATCAACCGCCAGAGCGCTTTGCGATCCGGCGCCAGCAGTTCCTCGATGCGCGGCTGGTTCACGTCGGCGACGATGATCTCGCCGACCTCCTGGTGGACGTCGCTGAAGATGCCGTGGGACTTCATCTTCTCGGTCTGATAGATGTTGTCCTCCGTGGGGGTGACGTAGTACACCGCGTCGGCCTTGAATCGGTTCACCAGCCAGAGATGTACCAACGTCATCAGGCGCTTCTGGCGCAGCTTTTCGGCGAACGTGTTCTGGTCGCGCACGGTGAGGATGCTGCGTCCATGGCGGTCTTTGATGGGGTCCACGATCACATTCGCGAGCTTCTCCTCGCCGTCGCTGCGTTCGCCATAAATGCCGAGCTCAAGCACGTCCGAGCCGGCGCGTGTCGGCCGCAGCTGCACGCGGAGCTTCTCGCCGAGCTGGTAGTGCTCGCTCCACATCGCCAGCCATTCCTCCAGGAGCTTCTTCGGCACTTCGGTCTGCACGAGATGCTGGTGCTGCGTGGAGCCCTCGCCCATGGCCTTGGTGGTCGCCGTGCGCCCCGAGGAGGCGGCCAGCGCGGCGTCGCTGCGCGGCCCGCCGACCAGGGTCTGCGGCGTGCGGTAAGGCGACTCGACCAGGCGCAGCTTGCGCTGCAAGCGGGCCAGCGACAGCATGCCGTCCTGTTTGAGGGCGGTGGCGAACTCCTCGGCGGCGACGCCGTCGATCTGGTGTCCGCCGTAGGTCATGAAGTTGAAGACGAAGCCCATCTTGGCGAGCTCTTCGGGGAAGGCCCGCATCTCGTCGTCGCTCATCCCGGTGGTGTCCCAGTTGAACGACGGGGAGAGGTTGTAGGCCAGCATCTTGTCGGGGAACTGCGCATGGATCGCGTCGGCGAATTGCCGGGCATCGGCGAGATCCGCGGTCTTCGTCTCCATCCAGAGCAGATCGGCGAACGGCGCAGCAGCCAACGACTTGGCGATCGCGTACGGGATGCCGCCGCGGAGCTGGTAGTAACCTTCGGGCGTCCTCGCCCGCTCGCAGTCCCATCCGGCGTCGGCGCCCAACTCCCGCGCCTTCTCCCGGGCGTCATAAAGTGGCGCGCGTTCGGCGAACTGCCGCCACTCCGCGGCGCTCATGTCGGGCGGTTCGCCCTCGTTCTCGCGGAATTCGAGCAGCTCCGCCACGGCCGCGCCGTAGGTCTCCAGCCCGGCGTCTGCCTCCCAGGCAGCGACAAAGCGCGACTCGACATCGTCGAACAGTGCGTCAAGCGATTGCTCGCCATCTTTCTGCCACGCGGCGGCCGCCTCGGCGACAGAGCCAAGGATGCCCTGGCGCTCCAACCATGGCGTTGCCGCGGCGTACTCGCCTTCGGGCAGAGAGTAGAGGAGATGCCCGTTGAGCTCTTTGACTCCCAGCTCGTAGAAGCGGCGCAACATCGCCAGGAAGCAGGATTTGTAGGAGGGAATCTTGAGGTTGGTGACACCGAGCAGGAACGGCTGGTCGCGTTCGTCGGCGCGGCTGTCGATGAGGTTGGCCGCCTCGGCGTCCGTGCGCGCGACGACGATGCCGGGCACCCGCATCACGTCGAGCTGGAAGCGGGCGGCGTTGAGGCGCTTGATCTGTTCGTCCGAAGGCACCAACACCTTGCCGCCCTGGTGGCCGCACTTCTTCGTGCCAGGGCGTTGGTCCTCGATGTGGTAGCCCGGCACGCCCACCTCGACGAAGCGGCGGATCAGGTTGCGTACGTGCGGATCGCCGCCGTGGCCGGTGTCGGCGTCGGCGATGATGAACGGGCGGTAGTCGGTAGCCGGGGTCGCGGCGCGTTGCGCTTCTGTCATGCGCAGTCGCAGGTACTGCTGATTGCGGTCCGCTGTGAGCAGGGCGCGCACAAGGCCGGCCGCCTCGTCCGGCACCTGGCTCAGGGGGTAGCTCGCGAGATCGGGTCCCGGATCCTCGCTGATGGAGCCCTTCGCAGACGTCGCCCAGCCGCCCAGGTAGATCCCCTCGATGCCCATCCGCTTCATCGTCACGGCCTGCCCCGGCGAGTATGGGCCGAAGGTGGTGATGCTCTTGCGCTCGGCGAAGAGCTCACGCAGCCGGTCGTAGAAAGCGGCCGCCGCTTCTCGGGCAATGATGTAGTCCGAGGGGATCGTGCCGCGCTGCTCGACGACTTGGCGGGCACTGTAAAGGCGGATGATCCCGTCGAAGCGCGGACTGTCGAAGTATCGCTGCGTTGCCGCGACGTCCTGCTCGAACGGGTTGGTGGTCTCTAGATCCGCTTCGATAATGGCCATGGCGCTCCGTTCAGCGCGGTTCCCGTTGACGATGCGAGTGTATCCCCGGGGCCAACTGGTGCGGCGGGGTAGGCGCAAGCCCACCCGAGATCGAAGCCGGGTAGGCGGGCACCCAACATGATCGGGTTCGCGTCGGGCTAAGCGGGTTCCAGCTAGCAACGACGTGCGAAGCTGCGCTGCGTTCGCTGAATCACTCCGATTGCAGTGATCGCGCCGCGAGGACGTTAGCCTGCTAGGGTCGGTCCGCAATCCGAGCGAAAGGTGATGACGATGAGTGCCGTCCCCCGACAACTGAGCGATACCCCGGTCCGCCGCACGGACGGGACACGGCTCGTTGTGGGCGCCGTCGCCCTTGCCGCTCTCGCCGTGCTGGGCACCGTCGGCGCAACGCTCGCTGGTACACCGGCGCCAGGCGGGCCGTCGACGATATCCGTCGAAAACGTCGCCACGACGACCAATTCGAGCACCACATCGACCTCCAGCACCACATCGACGTCCGCTAGTACCACCACATCCACCGGCACATCGACGACCACATCCACGCCAACCCCGACGGTGACGCCTCTGGACAACCTTTACCGCGTGATGCCACCGGGCTATAACGCAACCTCGTGCGGGCCGTCCGACGACCCGACCCCGCAGGCGCTGGCAACAGTGGACTGCGGTGCGCCCCAGGGGGCCAGTGGGCCGACAAACGCGCGCTTCTCACTGTTCGCCGACGCGAACGCGCTGGCCAGCCAATTCCAGGATGGCGTCAACGCCGATGCGGCTTCGCAATGCCCGGGCAGCATCGATTCGCCGCGGTCCTGGAGTTACGAGGCCACCCCGGCCTTCAACGCGGGTTCGCTGGTCTGCGGAACGCACAACAATGCACCGGTCCTGATGTGGACAAAGGACGACGTACTGCTGCTCGGACAGGTCCAGGGACCGGACCTGTCCAGCCTGTACGGATGGTGGCTGAGCCTCGGCTAACCCGCTTGGTCTGATCAGCGGGCTCTGCCCGTGACGCGGCGGTGCTCTCCACACCGGTATCCGACTCGGTCGTATTTTTACGACCCGATGCGTCTGGCCAGGTCAGGGGAGTGGCCGCCGATCCCACAGCCAGGCCGGTCACCATTCGGTCACGGTACGAAAAAATCATCCCTCCCGAGTGACGCAACCATGCGAGCAACTGGCACCATGTTGTAGAAGTGATTGGAGTGACTGTTGTGACCCCAAGGGGTCACACAATGAGGGACCGGAGAGAAGTGGAATTCGAATGAGACGCATCCTTGCCTTCGTGATGGGTCTGGCCCTGTTGGTGGCGACGCCCGGTCTAGCGACCGCTGACAACTCCTGGACGGGAACACGCCAGCAGGCAATCGACTACGTGATCCAGCGCGGGCTCTCGCAGCGCGGCGTGCCGTTCTTATATGGAGGCGGCGACACTGCAGGGGCGACCCGCGGCACCGGCCTAGATGCCAACAGGGTCGGATTCGACGCTTCGGGTCTGATCTTGTACTCCTTCGCCGGGGTCGGGATCAAGATGCCACGCACATCGACCCAGCAGTACATGGTCGGCCGCAAGATCCCGCCGGCTCAGGCGCTTCGCGGCGACTTGATCTTCTACGGCCCCAATGGCAGCCAAAGCGTCGCACTGTACCTGGGAAACGGGCAGATGCTGGAGGCCACGGATCCCGTCGTCGTGGTTTCGCCGGTGCGCACCAACAACATGACTCCATACCTGGCCCGGATCATCGAGTGGTCATAGGGATTTCGGGTCGGTAGCCGTCGTTGCCGGCATCGTGGAGACGATCAGCGTTTCACGGATAGCTTTCTGTTGGCAGGGCGGGGTGTCCAAACATCCCAAGCCCACCGAGATCGCGCTGGGCCGGCCGGTCAGCTAACGGCCCGGATGGCGGCCTCGGCCGCCCGCTTGGTCGCCACCCTCGACCCTCTGGCCAGGCGGGCCAGGCGGGGGATGGCCCCGGGGTGGCTGACCAGGAAACGGGCGACGGCAGGCACGTTCGTCGTGCCGTCCTGGTGGCTGAGGCTGAAAACCTCGACGTCCACGCTGCCGTCGCCGGCCCGATCGCTGACCGCACGCACCACCGACCAAGGCACCCCCCGCTCCTCGCACACCGCCGCGATCGCCGCCGTCTCCATGTCGAGCGACACGACGCCCCGGGCCCGAAGGTCGGCGTGTACCTCGGGGTCGAGGAGGAGCTCGTCGGTGGTCCACATCGTTCCGTGGGCGTGCCCGAGTGGGAGCGGCTTGGGCCGGTGCTCGGAGCCGTTGGCGCCGTTGACGACGAGCTCGGGCAGCACCAGCGTGCCGATCGGGATCTCGTTCTCGATAGCGCCGGTGATGCCGACGACAATCACCCACTCGGCCTCCACCGCCGCTAGGAGTTGGACGACCGCCGCGCGGGCCAGGGCAGTGCCCATACCGGTGACCACCGCGATCACTTCACGTTCGCCCATCCGCCCGACGTAACCGAGGCCGCTCCGTCGCAGGCCGAGGCGCCGTCGCAACGGGCGCAGCTCCATGGGCATCGCGCAGACGAACGCGATCATGGTCGGTCCGCGGCGATCTCGCGCGCGACGTGGAGCTCCGCGATCGCCTCGTGGGCCACGGATATCGCCTCGCGCAGGACGGTGATGTGGCTGTCGAGCATCGCAATCAGTAGGCCCGGGCAACATAGGCGAGCACACCCGCATCGTGACCGGTCTCGGGCAGCGATCCGTCGCTGCGTTGCAGACATCTCACCGTCAGGCCACTGGCCGCGAGATCCCGTTCGCCCGAGGTGCCGACCAACTCCCAAGGCAGGCGGGCGACGCCCGTCTGCGCCACATCGCGCGCCTGTTCGATCGTGGTGCAGTCGGAGATGAGGGCGTCGCGGCGTGCGGTCGCGCCTTCGAGCATGTCCATCTGGATGCGCCCGGTCAGTCGCTGCACCTCGTCAACGACATGGTCGACGTCCACCTTGTTCTTCTCGCGGGTGTCCCGCCGGTAGAGGAGGGCGGCATTCTCGGCGAGGTCCCGTGGCCCGAGTTCCACCCGGATCGGCACCCCCTGCAAGTCCCAATCGGTGGCCCGCCAGCCGAAGCCCTGCGCAACGTTGTCGTCCAGTCTTACCCGCACGCCCCGCACCTCGAGCTCCTCAACCAGGGCAGAGGCGGTGCGTGTGACCGCACCATCGATGTCCTTGACCACCACGACGACGACTTGTACCGGCGCGAGCGCCGGCGGCAGGACGAGCCCGAAGTCATCGCCGTGACACATGATCAGACCGCCCAGCATCCGTGTCGACGCGCCCCATGAGGTTGTCCAGCACAGCTCGGTCGCACCCTCGGCGCTGGAGTAGCTGATGTCGAAAGCGCGGCTGAACCTCTGGCCGAGCTCGTGCGACGTCGCCATTTGCAGCGCCTTGCCGTCACGCATGATGCCCTCGCAGGTCATGGTGTTCTCCGCGCCGGCGAACCGCTCGTTGACGGTCTTACGGCCAACGATCACGGGCATCGCCAGGACGCTGCGCATGAAATCCAGGTATACGTCGTGCAGAATGCGGCGAGCATAGTGCCGCGCGTCAGATTCTCCTGCGTGGGCGGTGTGGCCTTCCTGCCACAAGAACTCCGTGGTGCGCAGGAAGATTCGCGGCCGGAGTTCCCACCGGACGACGTTGGCCCACTGGTTGAGAAGCAGCGGCAGATCGCGGTAGCTATCGATCCACTTGGCCATGTATTCACCTATGACGGCCTCGCTTGTCGGACGGATGGCAAGCGATTCGGTCAACTCCTTGCCGCCGCCGTGCGTCACGACCGCTAGCTCGGGACTGAATCCCTCGACATGCTCAGCCTCACGTTCGAAGAAGTTCATCGGGATCAGCAACGGGAAGTAGGCGTTCTGCGCTCCGGCGGCCTTGATCCCTACGTCCACCTCCGCCTGCATCCGCTCCCATATCGCGTAGCCGTTCGGCCGGATCACCATGGTCCCGCGAGCCGGACCGTTCTCGGCCAGCTTCGCCTTGGTCAGGACATCTTGGTACCACCGCGGAAAATCGTCTTGCTGAGGAGTCAGCACCGGCATCGAATCGCCCTCTCATCGCCGTGATTCGGCGCGTCAGCGGCCCTGCCATTCCGCAGCGCGCTTCTCCCGCAATGCCCGAAGACCTTCGGCCGCGTCCTCGGTCGCGCCGACCACCTTGCGCATGGTCTCACCGAACCGGACCGACTCGATCCAGCCCATGTCCGCGGTTCGCCACGCCACCTCCTTCGTCGCCCGTTGGGCCAGGGGTGCGGCCTGGGTGAGGGTCCGGGCCCACGCCCGAGCCTCGGTCTGCAACTCGTCGGGCTCGACCAGCTTCCACACCAGACCGACTTCCTTGGCCCGCATGGCGCTCATCGGTTTTCCGGTCAGGAGCAGTTCCATGGCGCTAGCCCAGCCCACCCGCCTGGGGAGTCGGATAGCCCCGACGATGGTGGCAACTCCGATCGACACCTCGGGGTAGCAGAACGTGGCCTCGGTACTGGCGATCACAAAGTCGCAGAACAGCACCCCGGTCAGTCCGTAGCCGATACAGGGACCGTGCACGGCGGCGATGGTCGGCTTGAACAGCTCGATCCCGCTCTCAAAAGAGTTGATCGTCGGCTTCTCCCAGAACGTGCCGCCAAAGGTGCCGACCGCGCCCTCGCCGTCCTTCAGGTCGGCACCGGCACAGTAAACGCTCCCGTTTGCCGTCAGGATCCCTACCCAAGCCTCCTCCTCGTCGCGAAACCGGTCGAACGCCGCGTTCAGGTCCTGTCGGAGGGCGCCGTTGATGGCGTTCCGAGCCTCCGGGCGGTTGAGGGTGATGGTGGCGATGTGGTCTTGCAGCTCGTAGGTGACGAGGCTCATGGCTGCACCCTAGTTTGGGTGTACGAGCTCAGTAGCCGGGTTCGTTACCTGGCTTCCACTTGATGCCGCAACCCATCGCGGGAATTTGATCGGCCGGGACCGGCGTGCCGGCCAGCACCGCGTCGACGGCGGCGCGAATGTCGGCCGCAGTCACCGGCTTGTCGTTGCCTGGCCGCGCTCCGTCGAGCTGACCGCGGTACACCAGTCTGCGCTGTCCGTCGAAGACGAAGGTGTCCGGCGTGCACGCCGCGCTGTAAGCGAGTGCCACCTGTTGGCTCTCGTCATAGAGGTACGGGAACGTCCAGCCGTGCCGAGCAGCCTCCTGGGCCATCTCCTTCGGCCCGTCCTGCGGGTAGCGCGCCACGTCGTTGCTGGATATGCCGACCATCGCCACCCCGCGCTCGGCGAGGTCGGTGCCCAGTCGGGCGAGCCCGGCCGCCACCCGTTGCACGTACGGGCAGTGGTTGCACATGAACACCACAACCAATGCAGGGGCGGCGTCGAAGTCGGCGAGCCGGACGACCCCGCCGCTCGCGTCAGGCAGTTCGAAGGCGGGCGCCGGAGTGCCCAGCGCGATCATGGTTGACTCAACGGCCATAAAACGAGCCTAACTTGCGGCGCGCTGAGTTCTCTCACGTGCCCGGTATGGCAACGGTATTCGTGGCTACCGGTAATTCTGCAACCGGAACAGGGGACTGACTTAGCGGCGTCGTCGCGAAGCACGGACTACTGGCGGCGCGGCCCCGCGATGACGAGCTGCACCATGCGACGCGCGTCATAGTCGGGGTCGGTGTCTGCGCCGATGCCGATGTTGCCCACGCCACAACGCCATCTACCTGCGCGCATCCGGGCGCGTAAACGCCAGGACGGGCTCAGCGCCGACCATCGCCCCCGGGGCCCGAAAAGCCCTGACCTCAAGTGGCTGTCGGGCTGCGCTGGCCGCGCTGCCGATGGTTGTCGGAGTCGTCCGAATTCCTCGTTTCAGCGGCGCGCGCTAGGGGTCACGCCGGTGCGCCGGTATTCTGGGATGTCGAGCGCCTGAAGGCCAGGCGAGGGCTTGCGAACCGACGCCATTGTCTTCAGTTGCGCGACTGGGTAATTGCCCGCACGGTTCGGAACTTCTCTCAAAGGAATGCGTATGACGGATGTGAACACCACGTTGCCGCCCGCGGTGCGCAGGGCGCTCGAGCTGCTCGCCGATCCACCGGCCGAACCGGATGTCAGCAACGGCTATCTCGATCTCCTGGACGCCGGTTTGCCGACCGGGACCCCTGCGGTTGAGGCGGTGTTCGCCTCGCCGGTCGGGTCTATGGTCTACGACAACATGCAGGCGCTGATACGCAGGCTTTTCAGCGCCCTTCAACAACCCACGGAGTGGTTGAAAATCCCGGCCGGCGGGATCGCGTTGGACGTCGGCTGCGGCCCCGGAACCGTCACCGCGTCGCTGGCGCGCGCCGCGGGCCCGGACGGGCTGGCCCTGGGCCTCGACCTCTCGCAGGCGATGCTGGCCCGCGCGGTGCGCGCCGAAGCGGCACCACAGATCGGCTTCCTTCGCGCAGATGCGCAACGGCTGCCGCTACGCGACGAGACAGTCGACGCCGTGGTCTCGATCGCCGTGCTGCAGCTGGTGCCGGATCCAGCGGCGGCGCTGGCGGAGATGGCGCGGGTGCTGCGAACGGGCGGACGGCTGGCCGTGATGGTTCCCACCGCCGGGTGGGCCGCACGGTTTTGGCGGATGCTGCCCAACATCGGGGCCCATCTGTTCGGTGAAGACGAAATCGGCGACATCCTCGAAGATCACGGGTTCACCAGCGTGCGGACCAACAACTTCGGCACTCTCCAGTGGGTGCGGGCAAAACGCGGGTAACACACCGCGGCCTTGAGTGGACTCCTGTCTCTGATCGGCCGATTATCGCGGCGGTGAGGTCGCTGCCTGTCCGCACCTGCCTAAGCTGGGACCCAGCCAAGGTTGAGCACACTAGGGGAGGCCTCCAATGAGGACGTTCGTTTGCCGGCTGGTGCCCATCGTCGTGATGACGTTAGCGCCGATGGCGGCCATGACTGTCGCGACGCCGGCAGTGAGCTCGGCGCAATGCGCGAACGGCGATTGGTGGGATCCGAAGGCGAACGTGTGCCGGCCGCCAGACGCGCCGCTAGCTCTGCCATGCGACGCTGGCCAGTGGTGGGACCCGACGGCTAACGTATGCCGACCGCTGGGCGTCGGGCCGCAACCCTTGGCATGCGATGCCGGTCAGTGGTGGGACCCGACGGCTAACGTATGCCGACCGCTGGGCGTCGGGGCGCAACCGCTCGCATGTGACAACGGCTGGTGGTGGGATCCGACGGCTAACGTATGCCGTCCGCCACTAGTACCGCCGGCCGCCTAGCCCGTGGCAGCGGTCCACGTCGAATCAATGAGACCGTTAGCTAACCTAATTCGGGCGTACAGTCGCGCGTGTGGAGTATCGCAGCCTCGGAAGAACCGGAATCCAAGTAAGTCCACTCTGTCTCGGCGCAATGATGTTCGGCGCCTGGGGAGAGCCTGACCACGATACGTGCATCAGAACCATCCACACGGCGTTGGACGCCGGCATCAATTTCATCGACACGGCCGACGTCTACTCGCAGGGCGAATCGGAGACCATCGTCGGCAAGGCCCTGGCCGGCGGTAAACGCGACGACGTCGTCGTGGCCACCAAGGTCAATGTCCAGATGGGTGTCCCGGTCGAATCGCCGGCGGGCACCAAGGGCGACCCCAACAAGCGTGGCAACTCCCGTCGCTGGATCATCCGGGAGGTTGAAAACAGCCTGCGCCGGCTCAGCACCGACTGGATCGACCTGTATCAGATTCACCGTCCCGATCCGCACACCGACATCGAGGAGACGCTATCCGCGCTCACCGATTTGCAGCGGCAAGGCAAGATTCGCGCTTTCGGCTCCTCGACGTTCCCGGCCCATCAGATGGTTGAGGCGCAGTGGGTCAGCGAGCGCCGGGGCCTCGGCCGGTTCGTGAGCGAGCAACCGCCGTACTCGTTGCTGGTCCGCGGCATTGAGGCAGATGTGCTACCGGTGGCCGAGCAGTACGGCCTGGCGGTGCTGCCATGGAGCCCACTGGCGGGCGGCTGGCTTACCGGGGGCTACCGCAAAGGCAAGGACCTGCCGGCGTCCACGCGGCGCACCAGGATGCCGGCCCGATACGACATGTCTACCCCGGACAGCCAGCGCAAGCTCGACGCCGCCGACGCGCTCGGCCAACTCGCCGATGACGCAGGACTTACGCTCATCCACTTAGCGTTGGCATTCGTCATGCAGCATCCGGCGGTGACCGCACCGATTATCGGGCCGCGCACGACGGAGCATCTGCAATCACAGGTCGGCGCCACCGAGGTGAAGCTGTCCACCGACATACTCGACAAGATCGACGAAATCGTGCCCCCAGGCGTGACGCTCGCCCGTTCCGACCAGGGCTACCAGCCGACGTCACTCACCAACCCGTTCCTGCGTCGTCGGCGCGTCGCCTGAGCGGTCGAGGAAGCGCGCGACGTGCCGGTGATTCATTGTGGTGCACCGAATCGGTCGTGGGCCGACCCCGTGACGTCAGTTTGTACGCCTCACATCTCCGCGCGGAACTGGCCGCAGGGAGCGGTGATCGCGCTGGGCGGCAGACGGACGGACCGTGCGTGGGACGGCCCCGATCAGGCAAGATCGTCCTATGCGCACTGACTGCGGCTCCCCGCGTGTGCTGGTGATGGACGACGACGCCGACGTGCTGGCGTCGCTGGAGCGCGGGCTGCGGTTGTCCGGGTTCGACGTCGCCACCGCCACGGACGGCGCCGAGGCGTTGCGCAACGCGACACACACCCGGCCCGACGCGATCGTCGTCGACATCAACGTGCCGGAGCTCGGCGGTGTCAGCGCGGTTACCGCGCTGCGCGCGATGGATAAGGACGTTCCGGTGTGCGTGCTGTCGGCGCGCAGCTCGGTCGATGACCGGGTCCCCGGGCTGGACGCCGGCGCCGACGATTATCTATTCAAGCCGTTCGCGCTGGGTGAGTTGGTTGTTCGGGTATGGGCACTGCTGCAAGGGCGAAGCCCGGCCGCCACGTCGTCGTCGGAGGCGATCACCGTCGGCGCGCTCGAAGTCGACATTCGACAGCGGTGTGCACGCGTCAGCGGCGTCGGCCTCGACCTGACTAGACGCGAATTCGAACTGCTGGCCGTGCTGGCCGAGCACACCCCCGCGGTGCTGTCCCGCGCCCAGCTGCTCAACCTGGTGTGGGGGAACAGCCATTTCGCCGCCGACACCGGCGTCGTCGACATGTTCATCGCCTATTTGCGCCTCAAGCTTGAGGCCGACCGCGCGCCCCGGCTGCTGCACACCGTGCTCGGCGTCGGCTTCGTCCTGCGAGCTCAATAATGGCGCTCATCGACCGCCTGTATCGGCTGCTGCGGCTGCCGATGCCGGTGCTGTCGCTGCGCACCATCGTGATCGTCGCCGCGCTGTCGGTGGTGGCTGTCGTCATCACCATCGGCACCTGGGTGTGGGTCGGCATCACCACCGACCAACACAGCCAGCTGGACCGCCGGCTGGACTCGCTGAGCAGCCTGGGCGATGTCAGCACACTGCTGCACAGCGCACTGCGGCCCGGTACCGATCAGCCCCCGCCGGACCCCAGCCTCGTGCGCACCGTGCGCGTGGACGGCCAGACGGTGTCGGTACCCAGCAACATCGTGTTGCCCAAGTTCGACAACGGCTACGCCAACACCACGATCAACGGTGTCGACTACCGGGTCCGCACGTTCGCCGCCGGTCAGGCTTCGGTGGCCCTCGGCGCGCCGGTGGCCGAGGCCCAACATGTGATCGACCAACAGCACCTTCGGGTGCTGCTGATCTGCGGCGGCGTCATCGTCGGCACCTTCCTGGTCGGCGGGGTGATGTGGCTGATCATGATCAACCCGTTCCAGCGGTTGGCCGCCCACGCCCGCGCGATCAACGCGCAGTCCAACCCCGACGAGGTCCAGGTACGCGGGGTGTGGGAGGCCGTCGAGATCTCCGAGGCGGTCGAAGGCATGCTGGCCCGCATCGGCGACGAGCAACAGCGCACCAAGGCGGCGCTGGAGTCGGCCCGCGACTTCGCCTCGGTCGCCTCGCACGAGCTGCGCACCCCGCTCACCGCCATGCGGACCAACCTGGAGGTGCTGTCCACCTTGGCCCTGCCCGATGAACAGCGTCAGGAAGTGATCGGCGACGTCATCCGCACCCAGAGCCGGATCGAGGCCACGCTGACGGCGCTGGAGCGGCTGGCGCAGGGCGAATTGACCACCGCCGAGGACCACGTCCCGCTCGACATCACCGAGTTGTTGGACCGCGCCGCCCACGACGCCATGCGGGTCTACCCCGACCTGCACGTGTCGCTGGCGCCCGGCCCCACCGTGCTGACGCTGGGACTGCCGGTGGGGCTGCGTCTGGTGATCGACAACGCCATCGCCAACGCCGTGAAGCACGGCGGCGCCACCCGGATCCAGCTGTCAGCGGTCAGCTCCCGGGCCGGCGTGGAGATCGCCGTGGACGACAACGGCGCCGGCGTGCCCGAGGAGGAACGCGTCGTGGTCTTCGAACGGTTCTCCCGCGGGTCGACGGCGTCGCGCTCGGGGTCTGGGCTGGGGCTTGCTCTGGTCGCCCAGCAGGCCGAATTACACAGCGGCACAGCGTCTTTGGACGCCAGCCCGTTGGGCGGTTCGCGGCTGCTCCTGCGGCTGCCCGGCCCGCGGCCGCGCGGGGACGAAACGGCGTCCTGACGCCGAGGGCTGACTTACGGCGGCCATCTACCAATTTGCGATCGATCGCGACGCCCTTACTAGAGCTGTCGGCTGGTGACAGGATGACGCCGTGGCCGAGCGCGTCAGGTTCCCCAGCACCACCGGACCCGCCTTGGCAGGTCTCGTCGATGTCCCCGAGCGCGAGGTCCGCGGATGGGGTGTCTTCGCCCACGGCTTCACACTGGGCAAGGACAGCCCGGCTGCGAGCCGGATCTGTAAGCAGCTCGCAAGTGAGGGCATCGGCATGCTCCGCTTCGACAACCTCGGCTTGGGCGACTCCGAGGGCGACTGGGGCGACGGGTCGTTCTCGCACAAGGTCGCCGATACAGTCCGCGCGGTGGAGTTCATGAACGCTTCGGGCCGCGACGTACGCCTGCTCGTCGGGCATTCCTTTGGGGGCTCGGCCGTCATCGCTGCCGCGCACGAGTGTCAGACGGTGGCAGCGGTGGCCAGTATCGGCGCGCCGTACCAACCGGCCCATGTCGCGCGTAACTACGACGCCCTAGTCCAGCGGATCGATGCCGACGGCGAGGCACCGTTCTTCATCGGCGGCAAGGCACTGACTCTCAAGCGACATTTCGTCGAGGATGTCCGCGCCGCCGATCTCCGACAACGGATCCGCACCCTGCGCCGGGCGCTGCTCGTCATGCATTCGCCGACCGACAACACTGTTGGCATCGCCAACGCGAGTGAGATCTTCCGCGCCGCCCGGCACCCCCGCAGCTTCGTGTCGCTGGAAGGCGCCGACCATCTGCTCACTGGGAAGAACCAGGCGGCGCGGGCGGGCCGGATTATCAGCGCCTGGGCCGACCCCTATATGTGAGTCGCCTCAGCTTTACGACGACCTTCAAGGTCAACTGACTACCGAATGGCTAATGGTCCTAATGGTCCTAATGGTCCTAATGGTCCCGATTTCGCGCGAGGGTCAAATTGTCCGCCGCCACACCATCGCGGCGTCGATGTTGTCCCCTCACACAACCGCGCCAGTTCACCGCGGAGCAACAATGAGTTCGTTGCGAGACCGCCTTCATCGAGGAGCGTCAATGAGTGAGACCGCACATCCTGTTTCAGATCTAATGCAGCGCATCTGGATTTCGGTGGTGCTGTTCGGCGTTCTTGCCGTGATCCTCGGCGTGGTGATGTTGATGTGGCCGGGACCTTCGATCGTGGTGGCGGCCGTGTTGTTTGGTGTGTACCTTGTGGTGTCCGGTATTGCGCTGGTGATCCTCGCGTTCAGCCTGCCCGCCTCAGGCGTTAGCAGATTTTTGAACTTCATCGGCGGCGTGGCGTCGGTGATCCTTGGGATCTTGGCGTTTCGGCACTTCGGTCAGGGGTACGCGGTTCTGCTGCTGGCCATCTGGATTGGGATCGGATTCATCTTCCGCGGTGTGGCCGCGGTGGGATCGACGGTCAGCGAGCCAAAGTTTCCCGGTCGCGGGTGGGCGATCTTTTTCGGGCTCATCAGCATCATCGCCGGTGTCGTGGTGTTGGCCTACCCGTTCGACTCGATCGTCACGTTGGCGCTGGTGGTCGGCATCTGGCTGATCATCCTTGGCGTGATGGAGGTGATCTCCGGCTTCGGCATGCGCAGCAATGTGAAGAAGGTCCAGAACATCACTGGCGCGGCCGGCCGGCAGGCCGTCGCCGGGTGATCCGGTCGGTTAGTCGGGCCTCGAACTCGACGGGAAGTGCTTTGGAGCCTGATAGCTTCGCTGCCGCGTGCCTTATCTGAGCCGGTGGTAGGCAGGTGGGAGCGGCAAACCCAGTTCGGCCATCGCGGCGCGAAGGCGGGTCGGATAGTCGGTGATGATGCCGTCGGCGCCGGCCGCAATCTGCGCCCGCATCGTGTCAGGATCATTGACCGTCCAGGGAATCACCTTGAGCCCTAACGCGTGTGCCCGGTCGTTGAACGCCCGGTCGGCCACCAATCGAAAGCCGGGATCCGTGACGGTCAAGTCCAAAGGCACCGAGTAGCCCGGTGACAGAATGTTGGCGCCGACCAGCATGGCGCCGGTGATCGGATCGCCCACGACCGCTGGGTTCACGCCGTCTGTCCAGGGCGATTCGGGCACCCAGGTCGTGTCATCCCACAAGGCCACCAACGGTATCGACGGCTCCGCCTGGTGCACCATCGGTAAGGTGCGCCAGTCGAAGCTCTCTATCTCGACTTTGTCCACCTTGCTGGCCGAGCGCACCGCCGCCAGGATGACGTCGACGAATTGCCCTGGCTGGGCCGATGTTTCGGGTTTGTCCGCTTCGACTTTCGTTTCGATGTTGTAGCGGACATCGGCGCCGTAGGAATCAGTGAGCGCAAAGGCTTCCGGTAGTGTGGCGATCTTGTTGTGGGGCACGACTTCGGCAGTGGGAAAGTCGGAAAGCAGCTTGCCGCAGTCGAGGGTGCGAACTTGTTGCAGAGTCAGCTCGTGCACCAGTTTGCCGACGTACGGGTACATCGGATCGCCGGGAAACGCAGGACGGGTGTCGGCGCATTTGGTCGGATCAATCTTTGGGTCGTGCCACACCAGCGGCTGCGCATCTTTGGTCAGGACGATGTCAAGTTCGAGGGTGCTGACGCCCAATTCCAACGCTTTCCCGAAGGCCCGCAGCGACTCCTCGGTCGTCTCGCCGCGGCCGCCGCGGTGCGCCTGCAAGTCGAACTCAGGTGGCTGCGCGGTGACCGGTGCCAGCGAACCGCATATCGTGCCGATCACGACCAGCATGATGACGGTGGCCCCACGCATGGTTGACACGCTATCGGGCGCCTTGGGATTTGACACGCGTCAGGCCTCCGCTGAGGACCTGGAAGCATTTCCTTGCCGACGAACTCCGTGTATGGCGCGGTACGCCGCCTGCGCGCTAACCGCGATACTGAGCCACCATTTCGGCGTAGTCGTCGAGCAGCCGCAGTGACTCGTCGGTCGGTAGCGTGGGCAACAGCAGCGCCAGCCGGCCGAAACCCAATTCGTCTGCGGCGCGCCAGTAGTCGGGGTTCTGGGGCGTGCCGAACATCGCCAGCGGGACGTCGTGGCCGGCGCCGTCACGCATCTGGTCGATGCGTTTCGTCAGCGCCTCCACCGGGAGCGGGTTGGAGATCCAGCCCGCCTTGTGCCTGATCACCCGTTTGACGGTGGCATCGGAGTCGCCGCCGATGAAGATGGGCGGATGCGGCTGCCGGACGGGCTTAGGTCGGCTGTATGACGCGTCGAAGTCGACGTACTTACCGTGGTACTCGGCGGGATCCTCGGCCCAGAGGGCCTTAATGGCCTCGATGCGTTCGTCCAGCAGCGCACCGCGGGTCGTCGGGTCGGTGCCGTGGTCGCGCAACTCCTCGATATTCCAGCCGGCGCCCACGCCGAACACGAACCGGCCGTCGGAGATCAGATCGATGCTCGCGGCTTCCTTGGCGGTGATGATCGGATCGCGCTGGATCAGCAGCGCGATCCCGGTGAACAGCTCGATCCTGGAGGTCACCGCCGCAGCAGCGGCCAGAGTGACGAATGGATCGAGCGTCCGGTAGTACACCGGCGGCAGCTCGCCACCGAGCGGGTACGGCGTTTCCCGGCTGGCCGGGATGTGCGTGTGCTCAGCGACGACCAGCGACTCGAAACCCCGTTCTTCGATCGCACGGGCCAGTGACACCGTGTCGATCGAGTCGTCGTTTACGAACGTGGAGATCCCGATCTTCATCGCCATCCCTAACTGTCGGCCCTGACAGGTGCGACGCCCGCCGGGACCAGGTTACTCTGACGGGAACAAATTTCATGGTCAAGCCACCGCATCCTGGCAGCACCAGGGTCCGTGTGAGCTGCGAGTGAAGCCGCCAAGATGGTTCGGTAACACGGTAATCGGAGTATCCGGGCCAACCGATCGGCGCAAGTCGAGGATCTGCTCACCGGCATCTCCGTAGGTGCATCACCGGCCACCCCGACCGGTTCTCCGAGCCTGGAACAGCGCGCAACATATTATGTTGCGCTAGACTGGAGTCGTGCCTGTGTCAACGGAAGAGAAGGTAATCGCGCTTAGTCGCGACTTCGGCTCGCAGCGGCGCCTGGCTGAGTTGCTCGGGGTCAACGCCGCGCAGATCACGCGGTGGCGCAGAGGTCAGGGGATCGATGATGTCAACGCTGGACGCGTCGACCTGCTGGAGCTCGTGATGGCACACCTGCTACGCGTTTATTCGGCTGAGGCCGCCGAGCGCTGGCTGGTCGGGATGAACCCGAGCTTGGGAGGTCGGCGGCCTGTGGACCTCATTCGCCGCGGCCAGGCGCGGGAGGTGCTTGACGCGATCGCGAACGAGGAAGCCGGCAGTTTCGCGTGAGGCTGTGGCGGGTCCTGCCATGGGACCCGTCGGTGCCGGTCGGAGAGCCCGGCCACGCCCTCTGGGTGCCCAGGGAGCATCAGGGCAGCGGGCGCCACGACGCTCCGGATCGGTACGGCTGTCTCTACTTGGCTGAGGTGGCCGTTTCGGCGGTCGCCGAGGCCCTGGCACCGTTCCGGGGCACTGGGGACCTGCACCCTGAGTTGCTCGTTCGCTCGGGTCGGCAGCTCGCACTAGCTGAGTTGGAGCTCGCGGAGGACGCCACACTCATCGACCTCGATAACCCTGCCGTGTTGGTCACGGAGTCGCTGCGGCCTTCGATCGTGGCGACCGGTCAGCGCTCGGTGACACAGGCCTACGCGGTCGGCCAGTTCGAGCGTCATACCGGCGCGGCCGGGCTCCGGTGGTGGTCGACTCTGGAGGCAAGCTGGATTCAAGTGACGCTGTTCGACCGAGCCTTAGGTGGATTAAGCGTGCGTGGCGTCAGGACGCTCGCCCTCGACGACGAGGCAGTGGCGGCCGCCGCGTCGTACCTCGGTCTAGCGTGAGCGGATTAGCCAAAGTCGGCTCCGATCAGCACGCCTGGGGACTCCTCCAAATCCCCACATCCACAACAGTTTCCTCAGCAGAGGCAGGGACAACCAATCACACCGAGGAGAAGAGCAGCCGTGGATTCATCAATTCAAAACGACGGGGTTATTACCGGTAAACCGCAGTATTCTTCTCCGCCGATTCAGTAGCGATCGAGCTCAATCAATCGCTCATCGCTGATCCCGAAGTGATGCGCGATCTCGTGCAGCACGACATGTCTGACCTCGCGGCGTAGACGATCGGTGTCACCGCCAGCGAGCCGCGTGATTGGCCCGCGGAAGATGCTGATCTTGTCGGGAAGCACCCCGCTGTACGTACTGCTCCTTCGCGGCAGCGGTACGCCGCGGTACAGGCCGAGCAGCGGCCGACCGGCGGGAGGGTCGTCCTCGACGACGATCTCGACGTTGTTCATCGCCGCACGGAGATCGGCCGGCAATGAGCTCAGCGCGTCGTCAATGGCCTCTTCGAAAGGATCATTGGGACCTGGCTCCGAACGCACATCCATCCCCGCAATGGTGCCAGAATCGGTGCTGGGATAGAGACGGCGTCTTCTTGCTTTCGTCCTGCGAGGGAAGCGACGACGGGTCGGAGTGGCCCCGATTCATCAGATGAAAACGGAGTACTTTGAGAGACTTCATTCGTGGATATGATCAATCATCCATGAAGCGTGAAGCATGCCGAGTGACAGCGTGGCTGAGCGGGGGGAGACCGCAAGAAACGTAACAGTGACGTAATTGGCGGGGAGAGACTGTGTTTCGGCCTTTGATGGTATTGGCGTCGGAGGGCATCGCGAGGCGAAATGTCGGCGCCGTCGAACCGGACTGGATTCAGACCAGATGCCCCGACGACGGCGCAACGGCCCAGGTTCCGCGACAAGCAAACCGGTATAAGGGACCGGAAGAGAACCTCTACGATAATAAATGTCGACGAAGTTGAGACCTATGACGGTGTTGCGGATCAATGCTTCATCGTCGCCCGGCTCATCCACGACGATGTCCTCGAACCTCAGGACTTCGGGAGGACCATATTCGTGAATACGGGCGACTCTGGCGGTGGTTGGCATGACATTTCGCCTTCAAAGCGCCAGCGATCATCATTCGCCTGCTCGCAGAGCGGCGCGAATGTTACTTGGCAGTTGGTGGAGGATGGTCGCGGCCGGTGTGATTTGCCCCAAGGCGGAGGACCGGCCGCGGCAGCGTCTAAAGCTTGATGCGATGTCCGCTGGCTGACGAGACCGCTGCCTGTTCAAGCAGCCGCTGCATGAAGAGGGCGTCCTCGAAGCTGGGCACGGTTCGCGAGCCGCTTGCGAGATCGCGGGCATGAACCTCGAAGAGATCGGCGAGCTCCAGCACGCCGCTAGGAAGATCAGAGGGTGGCAACCAGTTGTACGATGCGGGCACTGCGAGTGGCGCCATCTTGGTGTCCGCTACGCGGGCACCGAATAGATTATATTCTTCGCCCACGTCCCCGAACGCCGAGGTGTTGGTGATCTGCAAGTCACCATCATCACCCGTGATATCGATCTGAACGCCGGTGCCATGATGCTTCCCGCCCTCGATATGAACGGCGAACACGGCTCCGCTTGCGAGGATGCCTTGCAGCAGCAATTGATCCGGAACCTTCGTGCTGATCTCCTCGCCCGTTTCGACGATTGTGATTTCCGGCCACTGGTTGACAGAAACGGCCGAGATCTCAGTCGGACGGCCTACGATCGAGAAGAGCGGGTCCATCAAGTGCGCGCCGAAAATTGAGGTAACGCCCATGAAATTTTCGGGGAAGGCGCTCCAACGAAGCGCCTTGCTGCGATTTTTGCCGAAACTGCTCACCGTCACATGCATCCTGACCGAGCGCACACGACCGACGTAGCCATCGCCGAGAAGATCCTTCAGATAGCGCAGCCCTGGCGCGAACCGGCGTTGGGTGCCGAGAATGGTTTGCACACCAGCTTTTGCCGCAAGGTCGACCAGTTCAGCCGAGGTCTTCGAGTCCGGCGTCAAGGGCCACTCGCAGTACACGGTCTTCCCCGCAGCGATCGCTGCGCGTACCGCTTCCTCGTGCTGCGGACCTGTCGTGAGCACGAGGACGATGTCGACGTCTGGATGGCGAACCAATTCATCGATCGATCCGACGACATGCCTGATACCGAAGGTGTCCGCAGCAGACTGCGCGGCGTCGCGACGCTGGCTGTAGACAGCCGCCATTTCATATTGC
>Ga0209006_10001637_pt1 | contig 20338 bp, 17 predicted proteins | sample JacPin_JW_Ref_O2_FD_188567 | JGI IMG/M metagenome (GOLD analysis project Ga0209006, IMG submission 188567) | Forest soil microbial communities from Algoma, Ontario, Canada - Jack Pine, Ontario site 1_JW_Ref_O2 (SPAdes) (version 2) | ecosystem: Environmental > Terrestrial > Soil > Boreal...
GCGGCTCCGCATGACTCGGGGCCGATGTGGGTCGCTACTTCACATTCGTGTGACTTTTTCATTCACTACACCTCGCCGGTTTAACCGGCGCACAGGAGACCCTGAATGGGCAAATTTGTGTTTGGTCTGATCGTAGGTTTAATCGTGATTCCGGCATCTGTTTATATGTATTTTTCTTCCGGCAGCGCCCCCGTGGCGACGTCATCGACCCCGATGCCGTTTGAGAAGATGCTCGCGAAGATGGCTCTGCATGCCCACATGCAGAAAGAGATGCCCAAGTCCTCTCCCATCCCCGCCGACGAAGCCGCGTTTGTGGCTGGGGCGCAGATTTACAAAGATGACTGCGCAGTCTGCCACGGCGTTCCGGGACAGGCGCAAACCGCAATCGCCCAGGGAATGTTCCCCAAGCCCCCTAAGCTCATGGAAGGAACTGGCGTGACTGACGATCCTCCGGAGGAGAGTTATTGGAAAGTTGCCGGCGGAATTCGAATGACGGGAATGCCTGGATTCGACAAGCTGCTCTCGTCCACGCAGATCTGGCAGGTCAGCTTGCTGATAGCCAATGCCGACAAGCTGCCGCAGTCCGCGAAAAATACTCTGACCTCGGTGGGCATTCCGACCCCGATGAGCCACCCTATGACAAAGTAGCGTTTAACGGAAGTTGTCGACCAGCATGGCCTGCGCCTGTTCCTGGCCAGGCTGATCAAAAGCGACGGTTTTTCCGTCGGACGTCGCTCCAAGCCAGAAAGGGATTCGATCGAGCACGGCCACGGTGGTCGTGTGCTGCCGGGCAAAGTCATAGAAGCTTAGCACCGCCTGATGCCCGAGTGATGGGCCCACGAAAAGAATTCCTCCTGCGACGACCTGCCAGCTCGCCCATGTTCCCGGTCGCACCAACGGAAGCGGCGTCTCCGGGCCTCCTTCCACAGGCACCTGCCAAATTTCGGGCTCCGCCATCGGATTCTTGGCGTAATAGACGAACTTACCATCTAGCGACTCCAGGGCTGCGTGTCCGCCATGATGCGTCATCTGAACCGGAAGACCGCCCGTTGCTGGCATCTTCCATACCTGCCAGTCTCCCGCGCGTTGCGAAGCGAAATAAATCCACTTTCCGTCGCGAGACCAACTCGGGCACACGCTGTGAAACGCGTCTGCCGTCAAAGTCTGTGGCGCGCCACCGTGCAGGTTCATGGTGACGATCTTGCTTCCGTTCGGCGTTGCTACGTCGAATGCTACCGACTGGCTATCGGGCGACCACCGAGGCGTGCCCGCACCGCCCACCGCGCTTAACTGGAATCCATTGCTTCCATCCCGGTTGCTCACCCAGATCTCCATGGTTCCGGAACGATCTGACATATAGGCGAGTTTCTTGCCGTCGGGAGAAAACTGCGGGCCCGGCCCCTGGTCCGTATCGCTGGTAGAAGAAACAGTCAGGTAGCGGTGTTTTTCGCCCGAATCCGCTAAATTCATTTGCCAGATGCTCAGGCTGCGCAGCAGGCGCTCATACGCGAGCCGATACCCACGCCGCGAGACGGCCGGATCCCATGCGGGCGCGCCTGCCTCCGCAATCTGCACGGCAGTGTCGGGAGCGTCCAGACCGACTCTCCACAGCTCTGGATGGCCCGTCCGATTGGACGAAAAGATGACCGAGCGTCCGTCGAACGACCATTGCGGAGCGCTGCTGATCCGGCCGCGTTCAGAGAGCAGGCGAGTCCCCTCACCCCCGCCGATCGGCGCGACCCAGATTTCATCCGGCGTCCCGATCTGCCGGTTGCGCACGAACATAACCTTCTGGCCATCGGGGGAAAACGCCGGACCCCAATCCTCTACCATCGACGGCGGATCCGTCACGCGATGCACGGTGGAGTCTTTGAGTGATAGAAAGTAAATGCCCGACGCGCCGGCGAACGCGATGAACCTCCCGTCCGGTGACCAGTCAAGTTCTCCGTGGCGAGGCACCACCCCGCCTGTCGTGAGCTCGCGTTCGGCGGTGTCACTGGAAGTCAACTGAAACGCCGCAGACGTTGCCGTCACTCTGTCCTCTGCGTTGCGTTTCTGCTCACGCCCGCCGTCCGCGGGCACCACATGAATCGAGTAAGCCTGGTTGGCCAGACGAGAAAATGCGATCCATCGTCCGTCGGGAGACCAGACGGGGCAACGGTCATTCTCATTGCTGGTGAGCTGCATCAACTGATCGCTGCCGACAGCCGTCACATAAATGCCAGACTCACCCTGTTGCGAGTGTTCCCGATAGAAAGCAACAAAATTTCCATCGGGAGAAAACGCCGGCGTGGCCGTATCGGAAATCGTAGTGAGCGGCCGCGTATGCTCCACTATCGAGCGCGTGGACGACCTCGCGCCATCAGTGGAAACAGTTTTCAAAACAAACGCGCCAACCAGAAGCGTCGCAAAAAGGAGGCCAGCGCCGATCAGGTATCGAGGCCAAGCGCGGTCGCCAGTGGCCTGAACCTGCACCGGAGCTTTGGCAGCTTCGAGCGTAACCTCAGCGGGTGAAGGAGGCTTAACTGTTTCCCCCAGAAGCGCGTCCGGAGTTTTTGCCATCGCAATCTCTGCCATTACGCGCTTCGCCTCAACCCATTCGACCGTGGCCATGAATCGATAGCCCCGCCGCGGCAGGGTCTCGACATACCTGGGCGCGTCCGCCGAGTCGCTTAATGCCTCCCGCAGCTTATTCACGGCGGCGTTCAGACCGTGGTTGAAATCGACGAAGGTATCGGCAGGCCACAGCCGCGTGCGGAGTTCTTCGCGAGTCACCAGTTCGCCGGGCTGGCTCAGGAGTACCGCTAGAATTTCAAAAGGCTGCCCCACCAGCTTCAAGCGCGTGCCAAATTTCCACAACTCATGGGTGTGCAGGTCCACCTCAAAGGGACCAAACCGCGCCCGAGCTGAACCATGGCGTGTCATTTCGCGATCCTTACGGTGATTGAACCTATCTACATCTACGTTCGGAAACCCTCACTTGTTCCCTTGGACGGGCGGATAAGTCTTTTGTGATCAGGACATTGCTGGATGAGGTGCCAAGTTCCGAGAAATGATCAGGTTTGCATCCGCGAATGACCCAGCTTGCATTGCGGTATCGGCGATTCAGCCGCAATTTTGACCTGTGCCCGAGGCACACAACACCAGCACCCTTCGGGCCGGGAGAGATACTGTGAAAACAAACGCATGGGGAACAGGAATTCTGGTTGCGATGGTGTTGCTCGTCGAGAGCGCCGGGGGCGAGGGTCTGTCGCCCACAACCCCAAAGGAGCAATGCAGCCTGGCCGTTGTCTCGCGTCTCCTGCAAACCGACACCCCCGTTTGTGACGGTGCCGTTGTCCAAAGAATGGCGAGCAGCGGCCATGCCTTTGAGCAGAACCAACTGGGGATCGCCTCTGTCCTCGCTGTTGGGCCCGACTACAGCGAGAAGGAAGCTCTCGACTGGTTCACGCAGGCAGCGCAGCGAGGATACGCTCCGGCCCAAGTGAATCTGGCCGTAATGTACAGCAACGGATGGGGCACTCCGGCCAATTATGGAGCCGCGCAACACTGGCTGCGGGCGGCCGCAGAACAGGGGTTTGCCCGCGCCTATTTCAACCTCGGCGTTCTCTATCTTGAGGGCCACGGCGTGCGGCGAGACAGTGCCGAAGCCTTTCGCTGGTTTCAGAAAGGCGCCGAGGGCGGCGACAGCAGCGCGCAAACCAACCTCGGGTATATGTACGATCTTGGGCTCGGTTGCGCGAAGAATCCCGCAACCGCAGCGGCGTGGTACACCAAAGCGGCCCTTGCCGGCAATCCCCTGGGAGAGAACAATCTTGCCGACCTGTATCTGCGCGGCGAGGGCGTACCTCAGGATGACTCCGCCGCATTCTCATGGTTCCAGAAGGCCGCCGCTCAAGGCCACACGGGCGCCCGCATCAAGCTAGGTTATATGTATGCGCAAGGTCGGGGCACGGCGAAAGATCCGGTAGCTGCTTATTCCTGGATCACAGCGGCAGCTTTAGCCGGCGATCCGCGAGGAGGCGATCTCCTTTACTCTCTCGAAAGATCCCTGAGCGCAGAGCAGAAAGCGCAGGCGAAGCAGCAGGCCAGCACCCTGCGCCGGTCAGATCCTCAGTTATCAGCAACCGGGTTTGCGCAGTAACCCCGAAGCAAAGCACTACTGGTCCCTCCGTTGTTTGCAGGGACCGGGCGGCGATTTTGCATAGGGGGATTTCGCTCTGAGGGATTTTGGATGGCGCTGCAATGAACGCCAGGTATCACGAAGCGCTTTGGCCCCGAGGTGAAGGCCGAGGCGGCTACCGATCCACACAACCCTCCGGCGCCTGAGCATCTCGCCGGAACTGTGCCTTGAGGGGCGCCAAACCCAGGTCAGAATAGTGATAAAGCGTTATGGTGGTCGCGGCGCCTTGGTCCGAATGAATTAACAGTTCCGCCCAACCGTCATGGTCCGCATCGAATTCGTTCAGTATTGTCTGGAAGTCAAGCCGATCGCCCAGATTTCCGGTGACCGCGCCCTCCCGCAGCAGCAATGACCAACTGGAATCCGCTGAGAGCAAAACTGTCCCTGCCTCGACCTGCGCCGAATTCGGCCGAACCGACGCATTCTTTGCAGATGCAGTCACCGATCCGGCATTCATCGATTCCGCCCCGAACGAGTCTGCCCTGAACCAGGCACTCATCAGAAACACCGGGGCGTTTGACAGCTTCCACCGCGCGCGGACAAACAATCGCGGTGCGCCGTCGGGCGTGAGGCGGAAAGCGCGGACGTCATAATCGAGCAAGCCCTCGCCGCGCATCAACCCCCGGTCCGCGTGGATCCATTCCTTCAAACGCGGCTGTGCGTGCCCAACCGGCGATTCACCCGCCGTTGCACCGGGACTTCCAGCGTTGGCCACCAGTCGCGCGTCGAACCTCTCGACCTCCTGTTTCATGCGTTCGGTCAATTGCCGCTCGATTCGCCTCGTGGTGGCCGGCGAAGGCTTCCACTCCCGTAACTCAGCAATGTGCGCCATCACGGGCGGATCGACGGACTCTACAGCTTGCCGCCGAACCGCCAAGTACTCTTGCGACGATGCGGCGAACGCAGCTAGCTGCTCGGGCGGAACGGAAGCCAGAAATCCCATGGACAGCGAGCATCCCATCGGCGCGATCACCGCGCGATCGATGACCACCGGAATTGTGGAATCCGGCGACAGGTTGAGAAACCATTGTTCGCCGCGCTGCGTTTTCTGCACGATCTCCGGAAAGAAATGCAGACTCTGCGAATCCGGCTCCCATAATTCCTGGAAGCCAGCCAGCGGCGCCGCGCCCTTCAAGGGCGTGGGTATTTTGACGGGTTTTCCGGAGACGTTCGAAGACGCTGCGAATCTGGATTCGGTTTCCGCAGCGACCATGAAGACAACGTGCGCAGCATCATAGCGCGCGGCCATGAAGGCAGGTCCGGCCGCAGTCAGACGAGACTCGCCCATGGGCTTGGGTTGTGCCGCCTCTTCCTGCGCGAGTTCTGCGAGTCGCTTCGCGCTACTCTCGCGCTCGATGCGATCGAATATGTTGCCGTCGGTCATCCGCTGCGCGATCCCCCAGCGGTAGGCCGACCACATTACAAACAAGTAGAGCAGTCCCGCGATCGCCACCCACTTGCGGTTCTTCCTCCGCATCTTCGCCCCCACTCAAAAGGTAAATCGTTTGGCTCGAAGATAGGAGTAACTTTGGTTTGGAGTGCTAAGGTAGCGATTGCGCAGAAACCTAACGCCGGCACCCTGCCGGCTGTCCGGTGGGGTCTCGCCGACGGCCTGGAAGATCAGCAGAGCGCATCGGGTCTCACGGGAAGCCGAGAAGCGGGTGATTCGGCGACCCTACCTTACTTGGCGAGCGTGAAGCTCACCTGCACCTGGGTGTCGACCTCCACCGGCTCCCCGTTCAACAAGTACGGCCTGTACTTCCATTGCTTAACCGCCTCAATGGCAGCTGGCGCCAGCCCTGGGTGCCCACTGATCAGCTGAATATTGGCAATATTGCCTTCTTTGTCGATAACAACTCGCATCAAAACTGCGCCCTGAATGCGCGCGTCTTTCGCCTCTTGCGGATATTGCGGAGCTACCTTGGTGATTGTCAGCTGTGCCATCACGCCTTGAGACACCCGCACCCGCCCTGGAACCGTCGGATACGTGTCCACTGGAACGTTTGAAAGGATGCCGCCTTTTTCACCCGACGGAATCCCTCCGGGCGCACTGCCGACAACGCCCTCGGCGGGCGCAGTGCCGGCGAGGGTGAAGTTCACAGTCACTCTCGTTTCCACCTCGACGGGTTCACCGTTCAACAAATAAGGCTGGTACTTCCACTGCCTGACTGCGTCTATGGCGGCGGGCGCAAGCATGGGATGCCCACTGATCAGTTGCATATTCTCGACGTCCCCCGACTTATTGATCACCACTCTCAGGGTGACAGTCCCCTGAATTCTTGCCGCTCGCGCCAGAGGAGGGTAAACCGGCTCGACTTTCCGCATTATCAGGTCTGCCATCCGTTGCGCGCCAACGACGCGCTGCGGTGTAGGTTCCTGAGCTGAAGTCAAAGATGAGAGAGTAATTAGAAGCAGGGATGCCGCGATACGCCACGCCATGAAAACCTCCATGCGGACTGAGGAATTTTTTTTAGCCGATTCTAAGCCATTGCCATCAATTGTTCGGGTAAGGGTTTAGACAACGAATCATCTCGATTTGTTCCCGCTAGTTCGTCTGACGAACTGCGGCTGCCGGCAACAACCTTGCCACCTATCGCACGCGCTGCTCACTTCTTGGAGGTGAGGAGTTTCTTCGCGGCTTCCAGTTCTTTCTGCTTTGCCGGATCCACCTTGGGATACGACAAGTTGAGAGATTCCAGCGTATCGACCAGCACACAGGACACCACGAGGCGCGTGAACCATTTGTTGTCCGCAGGCACGACGTACCATGGCGCCTCTTCAGTCGACGTATTCCGGATCATATCTTCGTAAGCGTCCTGATAGTCATCCCACCACTTGCGTTCGTGAATGTCCGCTGCCGAAAACTTCCAGTTCTTTTCCGGATGATCAAGACGCGCCAGAAAGCGCTTCTTCTGCTCTTTCTTCGACAAATTGAGAAAGAATTTTCGGATGACAGTGCCGCTTCTCGCCATGTGACGTTCGAAGCAGCAAATGTCTTCGAATCGCTCCTTCCAGATCTTCTTGCCCACAAGAGAAGGCGGCGTCTTCTGGCTCTTGAGAATCTCGGGATGAACTCGCACAATGAGCACTTCCTCGTAGTACGACCGGTTGAAGATCCCGATGTGCCCGCGTTCGGGCAAAGAGCAGGTCGTCCTCCACAAAAAATCGTGCTGCAGGTCGGTCGAGGTGGGGACTTTGAACGAGTACACCTGGCAGCCCTGCGGGTTGATTCCCGACATGACGTGACTGATGGCGCCATCCTTTCCGGCAGCGTCCATTGCTTGAAATATTAAAAGGATCGACCAGTTGCCTTGGGCGTAGAGCTGGTCTTGTAACTCGGCGGTGCGCGCAATGCCTTCCAGCAGTGCCTCCTTGGCATTGTCCTCGGAGCACCCATGTCCGGTATCCGCTGGATCGTAGTCTTTCAGACGAAAATGTTTGCCGCTGTCTACCCGAAATGTCTTGGCCAACTTCTCAGTCTTCATCTTCGGTCACTCCAAGGATTAACGTTCAAATACTCACAGATTTCGAGAACCTTCGCAGCACTCCATGAATATACGAGAAATAGCTCGAACGTGCGTTCAAAGAGTAGAGGCTCGACTCTGCTCTGACTTGATGGTTCGATCTTCAACGATTGCAGTTGGTGATAGGATGCAGTGGCGCGCATCCTTGTGCAGTTGTCATGCTGAACGCGCAACGCACGTCGATTATCAGATTGGAGCACCTTATGAAGTTCCTTTCCATTGCGGGAGTACTGCTGATCGTGTTGGGACTGCTGTCTTTTGTGGTGCCGGTTCCGCAACGCGAGAATCATGGCGTGAAAATCGGGGACGCGAAAATCAGCGTCGAGACCGAACATAGCGAAAAGCTGCCGCCGGCGGTCGGCATTGTTCTTGTCGCCGGAGGCGTGGTCACCCTTATCCTCGGATTGCGCAAATCATAGGAAACAAGGAATTGTTCGAATCTGATTTTCTGACGCTTACCGAACATGGCAAAGATCGCTACCAGCAGCTGGTTGGTCAAGCCGTTCAAATCATTTGCGCTTCCTTGCCGGCCCGTCCTTATCACGGCAAGAACGCCACCGCGCTGAGTAACTTGGTCAACTCGGAATTTCTTCCGGAGACGCCCGGCTCGTTGGAGCAGATCGTCGCTACGTTGCGCATGGTGGTTTCGAACTCGGTCTCAGTCACCCACCCCAATACCGCTGCTCACCTCCACTGCCCTCCTCTGCTGGCCGCTCTGGCTGCCGAAGTCGTGATTAGCGCACTCAATCAATCAATGGACTCCTTCGATCAGGCGCCCATCGCCACGATCGTGGAGCAGAAACTGATTCGCTGGCTCTGCGCCGAGGCCGGGCTCCCCTCAAGCGCCGATGGAACCTTCACCACCGGTGGCTCTCAGTCCAATTTCATGGGCCTGTTGCTGGCTCGCGACGCATTCCTCGGGAAGCGCTGGAATTGGTCCGCGCAAAAATCGGGCCTTCCGCCAGATGCGAAACGATTGCGCATTTTTTGTTCCGAAGTCGCGCATTTCACGGTAGAGAAGGCAGCCTCGCAGTTAGGCTTGGGTACCGATGCTGTGATCCGAGTGGCCGTGGACGAGAGCTTCCGTATGAGCCCTTCGGCCTTACGGGATTCTCTCGCAGCATTCGAGGCAGCCGGTCTGCTTCCTATGGCGATCGTGGCGACGGTGGGCACCACTGACTTCGGCTCAGTCGACCCTTTGCCCGAGTTGGCATCACTGTCCCACAGCGCGGGCGCTTGGCTTCACGTCGATGCGGCTTATGGCGGGGCCCTGCTTTTCTCCGCCCGTCATCGCGATCAACTCTCCGGCATCGATTCCGCAGACTCTATTGGCATCGACTTTCACAAGCTGTTCTGGCAGCCCATCCCCTGCGGAGCTTTTCTGCTGCGCGATCCGAGCCACTTCGACGCAATCAGGCTTCACGCCGATTACCTTAACCCCGAACTCCATGAAGATGCAGGAATCCCGAATCTGGTTACGACTTCCCTGCTCACCAGCCGGCGGTTTGACGCGCTGAAATTGTGGATTTCGTTCCAGAGCCTCGGTCACACCCAACTGGCTGATATGATTGACCGCACCATCGAACTGGCTGTGCACGCCGCAACCGTGGTGCGCGATACGCCCCGACTCAAGCTGGTGCGCGAGCCACAATTGAGCACGGTCCTATTTCGTTACGTCCCGACTCGCCTGGAACTGGATTCAGACTCGATGAATACCAAACTTCGCCAGCGCCTGTTCGATCGCGGTCTCGCGGTCCTCGGCGGCACGCGGGTCCGCGACAGACAGTGCCTGAAGTTAACCTGCATGAATCCAACGGTCACCGAGCAGCAAATGGAAGCACTGCTTCGCACCGTGGTGGACCTGGGATTAGAAATGGAGCAGGAATTCGGAGAGGCCGCCTAGTCGCTTATCCTCACGCAGTTACACCCTTTACGGGCAATCTTGTATGTACAACAATGCCATCAAAGTGTTCCTGCAGAAACACTGTTTCCACAGGCTCTGAGTTAAGCTCCTGCCGGTTTCGAGCTCACAGTGGCCAGTTTCGCCTCCTGCCAGGCATCGAACCCGCCGATGACATTGATAATCTGCTTGAAACCGGCGCGCTGCAGCAGGCTGCTGGCAATCATGCTACGGTATCCACCCTTGCAGTGAACCGCGATGGGCGCATGGTGATCCAGTTCTGGGGGAGAAACTCTGAAGTTGTCAAGGGGCCACCACGTCGCGTTCTCAATGTGCGCGGCATCCCACTCCGGCTCGCGGCGCACGTCGAGCACTTGCACGTCGTTTAATTTCAACCGGGCGTCGATTTCTCCCGCAGTCAACTGTGAAATGGTGGCCAAGGCAAATCCAGATTTCTTCCAGGCCGGAATGCCTCCATCCAGATATCCGTCCAGAACCTCAATGCCCACACGCGCCAGCCTCAGGCGGGCCTCTTCCAATTGGGAGTCCGAATCTCCAATCAGCACGGGGTGCGCCGACAACCCCAGCACTGTGCCTGCCCAAGACGCAAACTGACCTGAAAGCGCAATGTTCACCGAGCCTGGCACATGGCCTGCTGCGAACTCGTCACCAGGCCGCACGTCGAGGGCGATTTCTCCTCCGCTCAACATGGCATTCAATTCAGCCGGCGTCAGGGGCCGCAGAGGCGGCAGATCCGAGAGCGCTCCGGCGCCGGCACGATTGATCTCGGCATCCTTCACGAAGTATTCCGGTCGAGCGGGAAGGTTACTGGTCAGCTGCGTGATGAACTCTTCCCTGCTCTTAATCTGGAGCGCGTAGTTGGTCAGGCGCTCCGTGCCGATCGTCGATGACCGCTCCGCCCGCATATTTTTTCCGCAGAGCGAGCCAGCCCCGTGGGCGGGATAGACCAGGACATCGTCGGCAAGTGCCAGCAACTTCTTGTGCAAGCTGTCGTAGAGCAAGCCCGCAAGTTGCGCTGGGGTATGCCGGGGAGACAGGTCAGGCCGGCCAACATCGCCAATAAACAGGGTGTCGCCAGTCAGAACCGCCCATGGCGCGGGTGACTTCTCTTCGTCTGTGACGACGAGGCAGATGCTCTCCGGAGTGTGGCCCGGCGTTTCCCGTACGCGGATCGATGCCTTACCGAATTTCAACTCGTACCCATCGCCTACCGGTACGTGCGAAAACATCGCTCCAGCTTCCGCACCGATATAGATTTTCGCACCTGTGCGAGCAGCCAATTCCTTGTGCCCGGAAACGAAGTCCGCGTGTAGATGGGTTTCAACAATGTGCCGGATCGCGACTCCCTGCTGCGCCGCTGCCGCCAAGTACAACTCGACGTCCCGCTGCGGATCCACCACGACCGCTTCTCCCTCGGAAGCAAGCAGGTAGGAAGCATGGGCCAGGCACCCCAGATAGAACTGTTCGAAGTACATAAAACCACCCCCGAACGTGCTTAGGGATGCTAGAACAAACCGCCGTCAATGCCAAGAGAGAGGTGATCGGAGAGAGGTGATCGGAAGAGATTAAGAGTTATGCAGGCAGCGGGGTGATGAATTCCAGACCAAAGCAGAACCCGGTTCGGGTGCGAACGATCGCCGTCATGCGCGAGTGGATGGGCGTGTCAAACTCAATCTCAAGCAGGTCGCCTGGATTCAGCAGGATTCCCGCATACAACACCATGCCGCCCTCGCTCAATTCGGTGCCCCGGCCCTCCACTACAGTCGTCGAAAAGCCTTTCGAGGTTAGGACGCGCACGGGCATGTCGACTGGAACGCGTGGCCATCGACGTGTGTTTTCAGGGTTCGACATGATATCAATCATTATCCGGACAGTGAGTTTCTTCAAATTACCAAGGTGACGTGAGCTTCTGCGTAGATCTTGAGTCCCGGGGCATCGTCCCAACAGATTCGGCTCCGTCTTGTACAATTTGCGTGTGAATTTGAGCAAGAGATTGTGTCTAGCTACGATCTTGGTTTTCTCGCTGGGCATCCTGACGTGGGCAGAATCGGTTTCACAACTTCAGCCCACGGGATACGTCAATGATTTCGCGCACGTTCTTGATCAGGCCACGATCTCTCAGATCACTGACATCGCTCGGCAGGTCGACGAGAAAGCTCACGCACAGATAGCTGTGCTAACAGTTAATTCCCTTGATGGGTCCGACATAGAGAGTTACGCGGTTGACCTTTTCAAGAAATGGGGCGTGGGCGCCAAATCCACAAACCGTGGCGTGCTGATTGTGTACGCAATAAAAGAGCACCGTGCTCGCGTCGAGGTCGGATACGGCCTGGAACCGATTTTGCCCGACGGCAAAGTTGGCGGTTTTCAGCGCGAAGCCATCCCGCTCGTGCGCAGCGGAAACTACAACGATGCCCTGCTGCTGGTCACAAGCCGTGTGGCGAATGTCATTGCGACGGATGCCGGCGTGCAACTCACGAATTCGCAGCCGCGAGCACCCACCCAGCCAGAACCCCAACCGGGCGGCGGTTTGTCGGTTGGGGGAATTATTGGAATTATCGTCGTTGTCCTCATCGTCCTCTTCACTCCTTTACGCAACATCCTGTTCTGGCTTCTGTTTTCCCAAGTCTTCGGAGGGCGCGGGGGCGGCTTCGGAGGCGGTGGATTCGGTGGAGGCGGCGGGTTTGGAGGAGGCGGCGGATTCGGCGGCTTTGGAGGAGGCAGTTCTGGTGGCGGCGGGGCAAGCAGCAGTTGGTAGCAAGCGAGGGTGCTATGGTTCCTGAAGACACGATCAGAGAATTTGTGACACGGATCCGCGGAGCGGCTGGACCGAACCTCGAGAGCGTCATTTTGTTCGGCTCAGCGGTCTCCGGCGATTTTCATCCTGGCCTGTCGAACCTGAATCTGTTCTGCGTTCTGCGCGACTGCTCGTTCGCGGCCTTGCAGGCGTTAGCTCCCGTCACCAAGTGGTGGGACCAGCAGAAGCAGCCTCCACCGCTTTGTATGACCTGCAAAGAACTTGAGCGGTCCACCGATGTCTTCACCATTGAACTGTTGGACATGCAGCAACATCACCGCGTTCTATTTGGTGAAGACGTGGTTCAGGGCCTGCGAATTTCCATGCACGTGCACCGTGTGCAGGTCGAATACGAGTTGCGAGAGAAGTTGATTCTGCTTCGCCAGCAGATCCTGTTAGCCTCTGGGAACAATTCGCGATTGTGGGACTTGCTCTTACGCGCTGTGCCTTCCTTCGGCACGCTGTTTCGCCACGCCCTGATCGCGCTCGGGAATAGTTCGCAGCCAAGAAGAAGAGAAGCAGTGGAGGTTCTGGCAAAGCAGGTGGGATTCGATCCGTCCGCGATCCAGCAGACCCTGGATGTTCGTGAACACAAAACGGATCGCAAGAAGATCGACATCAACGAGCTGGCTGCCCGCTATCTCGCAGCGATCGAGAAAGTTACCGCTGCTGTCGACGAGGCGTTAGACTCAGATGCATCCGTGCAGGTGTAGCTATCACACTGAAGTCTTGAGGAGGATGGTATGGGTAAAGGTTTGATTGCAGTGATCGTCATCATCGTTTTGCTTGTATTCGTGCTCGTCCTCTTCGGTCAGTACGTGAGCGTGAAGAACACGCTGGTGACCAAGAATGAAGCGGTGAAAAGCGCCTGGTCCCAGGTTGATGTCGTGCTCCAGCGCCGTGCCGACCTGATTCCGAACTTGGTCGACACGGTAAAGGGATATGCGCAGCAAGAGCAGACTGTATTCGGCGATATCGCCAAAGCCCGCTCGGCGCTGCTCTCGGCGGGAAGCCCGCAAGGGAAGATCGCAGCCAACGGACAGCTCGATGGAGCGATCGGCCGCTTGCTCCTGATCGTGGAGAATTATCCGCAACTAAAATCAAACGAAAACTTCCTGCGATTACAGGATGAACTCGCGGGTACCGAGAACCGTATTGCCGTCGAGCGCAAGCGCTACAACGACACTCTCCAGGACTACAACACCTACATCCAGCAGTTCCCGAATAGCATTTTTGCGGGATGGGCCGGGTTCAAACCGAATGAAGCGTACTTCACAGCATCGGAAGGGGCGCGGCAAGTTCCGAAAGTTAATTTTTCGAATCCCAGCACGTCGGCTCCGCAGACTACTCCGCAGCCAGCACCGGCTCGCTAACGGAGATCGGAGGTCAGCGGGCCAGAGATGTTCATCAAACCGCAGGTGAGCGTTGCCCATCATCCTCGAGCGTGTCGGCTGAAGACGGTGCTTTGAATTTATCGCTGGCGATGCACGCTTCCCGAATCTCAGGTGTTGGATATTTTGCGCTAGCTTACAGTATCTGCCCTATTTCATCCCGAGCCTCGTAGCGTATCGTTGGGTCAGCCTCTTCGTTCGCAATCATCATCCGCCACCCGAGTTGTGGGTGCGGTGCTTTGTTTTTAGTTGTCCATTTAGGACGAAGAAACGACCCGTCAGATGCCGAATTTGCTTAGCCGAAAGAGGTCCGGTTTTGTTGCGAATTCTTCTGGTAGATGACAATGCTGTGGCGAGAAACGCCATCAAGGCGACTCTGCAACGGCACAGGGACTGGGTTGTCGTCGCAGAAGCTCGTGATGGACGTGAGGCACTGGAAACATTTTCCGAGGTCAGGCCCGAGCTTACCGTCATGGACTTGATGATGCCGGAAATGAATGGATTAGAAGCGGCAGGTCGCTTAACCGAACTTAATCCCGATGCACGTATTTTGATGATCACGACTGATCCCTCGAGCCAACTGGAGCAAGAGGCAAAACAAGCTGGAATCAAGGGGGTTTGTGCGAAAGACAAAATGCAGTGTCTTGAAGACGCCATCGACGTCGTGAGTCAAGGGGGAACGTACTTCAGTAGCAGCAAAGGCTTCGCGGCTTCAGCGCTTGCACCCTAAGATTTCGAGTCATTATTAATCATAAGCATTCGGTTTACGCGAAGCGGGTGGTTTGGCTAGATAAGCAGCCCCGGCCCGCCATGAATTCCTGCCCACCGATTCTCAAAACGAATCGCAAAGCCGTCCGATCAGCGCAGTTTCAGCTCCCCGTACTGGCTGAAATTTGACACTTTCACCTCATCGCTGCCCGGCAGGTAGAAACCGAATCTACCGGAGCTCAGGCTGCCGCCGGATTGGTTCCAGGAGTCGAGGGACGCCCAGCCGTTACCTTGCTGGATTTGGTGCACGATCCGGTTGGGTGCGATCACAATCTGGAAAGTCCGGGAGTTCTTCTTATCCGTCTTGAATGGAACTTTGGCTTCTTCCGTCTTCTTACCGTCGCGAATTGCGCTGCGATAGAAATTATTCTCATCCATCTGGAAAAGTTCGTAGTTGCGGTCATCGGTGTAGTTGAATACCCACTGCAGACGATGCCCTTTGTCGAGCATGGCGCTGAATACCAACGTTCCCACAGTAGAAGGAGAGTCGTACAACACGAAACCTCCGCCACGATGGACGAACCAACCCTCGCTCGCCTTCCACCCAGCATCGTGAAAGCCCTGCATGTTGCCAGGTGCGAGGGACAGAGGGCCAATCGTACGGGATTCACCCGCACTCATCTCCAAAGGAACGGAGCGAGGAAAGTTCCCCACGCGCGCCGTTAGTTGATAGTTCCCGGGCGCTACGGAAACTGGGTTGCCACTAGTAATGTTGGTCGGAGCCTCTCCATCTTTCACGAGGGCCACAACCGCATCCGCCGGCGTGAATGTGACCTTGAGCTGACCGGTCGCTGTGTCCATGGCCAATTCCGAACCACTGACAGTGACGATTGCACCTGCTGCGAAACGTTTATGCAGCGTTTTGGGATTGAAGCGATCTCTGTGCAATTCGATCACATGTTCACCGGGTCCTACCGGGAACCGGAACTTACCATCCGCTTGCAGCGTTCCCACAGCGGCTCCATCGAGCAAGACCGAGGTTCCGGCAACTCCGCCATCGATGACAAGAAAAGCCGCATGCGGAAGCGAGGTCAACGCGAAATTAACTTTTGCGACATCACCCTTGCGAAGGGAAATTTGCCGTTCGCTCGGACTTTGAAATCCCTCCTTGGCAACGCGCACTGTGTAATTCTTCGGAGCCAAGTTAGAGATTCGCAATTGTCCGTCTTTATTCGTAGTCTTCTTTTGGAGTTGATTGTTCAGGTAAACCTGAGCGCCGTCCTCGCCAGTGGCGACAACAAGAGTGCCTATATCCTGGTCCGATACCAGAAATGCGCTGAGAGCCGGCGCAGTCCCCACCTCGATGGCTACAACGTGACGGTCGCTACCCTGGCTGAACGTCAACTGATGGGGACCCGGGACGACATTCGGAAGCTCGATCCCGTCGCTCCCGATCTCCACTGTGGGCTGACTGTCCAAAGAGACTGTTGTGTGGGCGTCGCTGTAGTACACGCGCAGATGATTTGCCGAGTTGCTCACGAGCACCGCGTGCCCACCCTTGGCGCTGAGCGGACCGCTGATCACCGGCACAGAACCGGCAGCCGCGGTAAAGGCGAACGCAGCTTCCGATTGCGGTCCGGTGAATTTTAGTTGGTGCTGTCCAGGTGTGAGATTATCTGCAGTCCATTGCCCCCCATCCAGTTCGAAAGCAGGTCGATCATCCAGCACAACCTTGCCGGCACCCGTATCTGCAGTTAGCCTCACTACGGGCAGAACAGATTGCATCGGTTGCAGGGTCAGATCGACAGAGCCAGGCGCACCAGTTCGCGCCTCAAATCCGGTTTGTGCTGGTTGATATCCATCCAGTTGTGCTTCGATCTGGTAGTTGCCGAATGGCAAACTAACGTCGACCTCAGAGACACCGCGCACTTCGTTGTTGACCTTGATGGCGGCGCCGGGCGGCGAAGCGTGAATGTGCACCATCATGGACGCCGCGCTGGACGGAGATGGCGGACGACGCATGACCTTGATCACGACCAAAGTCGTCACCAACAGCAAGACGAAAATACCGGCGGCGATCGCGGTTATCTTCTGGTTGAAAAAACTGGAGAGCGCGGAAACGGGCTGTGGGCGAGGAGTGCCGACCGGCGCACCTGACGTTGCAGGTTCGGATTCAACTTCCATCGCCATCATCGATTGAACAGAAGGCTTGCCGGGACTGACCGGGGCAACCGCACCCGGCGAGAAAAACCGAGTCGCGCTTGGCAGGTTTGATTCACCCTGCGCGTCACTGGCGGCGACGCTCGGGGGCTTTGGCTGAGCTGCCGGCGGGTTTAAGAGGGGATCGAAACTAGTCAGAAGCGTTCGAACTTCCGCATCGTCCGCGTACTTTGCTGCAAGAGCCTTTGCGCGGTCCCGATAAGATCGTTTGACCTTGATGTCGGTGGCCTTCTCCGCCTCAGCTTTGAGGTTTCGTAGTTCTTCGAGGTCACGGCTGCGCGCTTTCGCCAGTTCTGCCTGAGCCTTCTCATTTTGCAGCGTGTCGCGCATCTGCAGCAGTCGCTTCTCGTTGGGATAAGTCGCCAGGGCGTGTTCCATCCGAGCCAGCGCGCTCGCGAAATCGCCCGCAGCCCGAAGACTCCGCACTTGGGAAAAACATTCATTCACGAGATGATCGCGCTTTCGATCCAGCACAACCGTCTGCAGATTCCTGGCCATGGGATGTCCCGGATTCAACTCAAACGCCTGCCGAATGAGATCCTCCGCAGCCTGCCAATCGTTCTCTACAAACGTCTGCGCCCGTTCGATGAGAGTATTAAACAGAACGCTCCGAGCAACCGGGTTCGTTTCATCAAGCTCATGAGCTTGGCGCAGGAGTTGAACGCCTTCGGTGAACTTTCCCTGCGCACATAAATCCTGCCCTTGAGTCATCAGCCGCTGCACTTCCGTGGCCTGTTGAAGACCGGCTTCGGCAGCCTTCTTCAAGCCAGCTAACTCGACGTCATTGGGAAACTCGGGTTCCGCTTGCTCCAGCAACTCCAGGGCCCGCGCGTAGGAAGCCGACTTCAGACAGCCTTCGATCTGCTCAGCAAAGCGAGCCTTGGCCTCGATCCGAGATTGATTTTCGCGCCGCTTCTCTAAGCGTTCGATCTCGAAATTCAAACCGGGATACCGGTTGTAGATGGTTCGCAGAATCTCCCAGTCGCCCAGCGCATCGCTGAACTGTCCCTGTTCCTCGTGAAAATGAGCTCGCGCCACGATCGAGTTCACTAGATCACGCTTGTCCTCAACCAGCCTGAGAGCACGCTGGAAGTGCGCCTCGTCCGGATAGACCTTGAGAGCTTCCTTTAGAATGCCCACGCGCTTGTCAAGATCGGGCTCGCCTTCAACCTGCCGGTCAACGGTGGCGATAAAAGCCGACAGTTCCTGTCTTTTCTGTTCCTCAAGATCGAACTTCAGCGCCTGAAACAGTGCGTTGTTCGGATACTTCGACATCCAGGTGTCGCAAAGTTGTAGGGCACCATTGAGATTGCCCTCGGCTCGGTGCCTGCACATTTCCGCGTAGGCATTGTTGAGCGCGTCATGTTCGGAACGAACCTGATCGTAGAGATTTTGGTAGCTGGTTCGTTCCGGACTGGAGGAATCGGGAGCCTTCCGGTCCAGTTCCAACACCAAGGCCAGCTTGGTGAGGGCATTGCTGATTTCTCCTTGTTGCCAGGCATCCATGGCAGCATCGTGCAGCTGCCTTTTTTCCTGGCGCAGCCGGTTGTATTCCTGTTCCTGGCGGTCCACTTCGCCCAGCAACTGCATGGCGCGCGCTTCCGTGGGCCTCAGCTGCAGCACATTCTGCAAACCTTCGCGGGCGTGAAGGTAGGCGTGATTGTCGATGTGTTGTTGTGCGAGACGGTACCAGTTCTCGATCTGCCGTTCACTGCGCCGGCTCTCGATCTTGCTCTTCAAGCCCATGGCCGCTGCGTTGCCCGGCTCCAATTGCAGAATTTCCTGAATCTTCTGCAAGGCCAGCGGATCCTCATCTTCCTCGAAGCGGGCCTTTGCGCTGCTCAGCAACTGCGCCACCGTTTTTTGCCGAACCGCCCGGTCCAATTGCCGCCGCAGCGTTGCAAGCGAAGTATCGATGTGGCCCTCTGCTTCCAATCCCGACAGCAGCTCGCCGGCGTACTGATGATCGCCTTCCTCCAAAGCCTTCGTCGCGCGTTCGAGCCGGGGACGCAGCTGGGCCGCGTCAAAAAATTCAATCGGCTCATTTCGCAGCGCTTTATTGAGACTCTCGCCGAAGTCGCGGGCGTTCGCGAAGCGATGCCACGGCTGCTTTGCCATTCCCTTATGAACTACGCGACTGATCGACTGATTCACCTCCGCATTAAGTTCTGACGCCGGAGGTGGAATTTGATGACGGATAGCGTCGACAATCTCTTCTTCGTTGGCGCGGCGGAAAGGGTGTCTTCCCGTCAACGATTCGTAGCACACCACGCTGAGAGAAAACAGATCGGAAAGCCCGGATAAAGGCTTGCCCTCAATCTGCTCGGGCGACATGTACAGCAACGTGCCCTTCAAGCCCACAGTCGTGTGCACATTGGTCATGTGGGCCACACCAAAATCGATGATTTTTACTGAATCATCTTCCATCACGAAGATGTTGCTGGGCTTGAGATCGCGATGCACGAGACCACGTTCGTGAGCGGCCTGCAATCCGCGGCAGGCCTGCGTCATGATCTCAACCGTGCGCTGCGCTGTCAGACGGTGTCGAGCATTGCGAATCAGATTGTCGAGAGTGGTGCCCGGTAACAAAGGCATGACGAAGTAAGGCTTCTTCTTGCCGTTCTCATCAAATTCTCCGATGTCGAAAATCTCGATGATGTTGGGATGGCTCATCGATGCCAGCACGTCGGATTCTTTGTAGAACAGCTGGAGGGAAGCCGGTTCGGGAGCGTCGCGCAAAGTTTTCAGCGCAACGTCCCGCCGAATCACGTTGTCGTATGCTCGATAAACCAGGCCCATACCGCCTTGGCCCAGGACGTCCTTGACATCGTAACGACCGGCTAGTTTCTGCGGCAAAACATGGGAAGCCATGATACCCCTTCGCAAAGGCAGGAGTGTGGAGCGATACTTTTGAGGGGGACATGCTACCCGCGGCGCCAGCTTGGCCGGGGGGCCTTTGATGCCGTTGAGGCCGCAAAGGAGCGTGGCATATAATACCGCAGAAAGCCGTCTTTTGCTGCAAAAATAACCCTTTTACTTACATGCACATAGCAGCAACATGATCAGTTTCAGTCGAACAATTTGTGAGGCTGCCGATTCTAACCCCAAACCGTCGGGCTGGGTTGCACCCAAGTCGAACGGAGCAATTTAGCTCCCGCGTCCGCCTGCACGTTCTGAGTTTCCAACCACAGCGGGGCCCCGTCTGTTTGCTCCTTAAAAAAGGCGAACGTAACCCCGGCGACGCCCATGAGGGTTTTTGCCTGGGCATCGACAGCCTTTCCGGAATCATTCACGAGCCTGGGCACGACGCCACCGGGGTTGCTCTGCGCTATCAGTGGCAACATGCCGCTGATGTTCAAGACCCAGACGGTCAAAACAATATATGCGCGGTTCATGGAATTTTCCTTCTCACTTCTTGTGATTTTTCCTGATCATGAAAGATGGTTTGTGGGGGAACCCGAACTTCCCCGCCGCCAAACGTCCCCACAGATGCCGGGTTACTGCTTCTACCCTTAAATATCGAAAAGCTGTGGGGAAACCCGACAGGCGGGCGTGACGTTCTTGAAATTAATTCGAGGCGGAACCGGCGATTTG
>Ga0209006_10001638_pt1 | contig 20332 bp, 15 predicted proteins | sample JacPin_JW_Ref_O2_FD_188567 | JGI IMG/M metagenome (GOLD analysis project Ga0209006, IMG submission 188567) | Forest soil microbial communities from Algoma, Ontario, Canada - Jack Pine, Ontario site 1_JW_Ref_O2 (SPAdes) (version 2) | ecosystem: Environmental > Terrestrial > Soil > Boreal...
CATGATGTCTTCGACCAGCTCGGCGGCGAGAATCGGGCGCCCCGCCGCGATACGGCCGACCAGAGGTACCCGGGCGATTCCCTGCCGCTCGACGTCACCGTGCGCCTGACCGGCTTGCTGCTCGCCGGCCGGGCTTAGCGCCGGGAGCGGGCAGACGACCGCGGTGCGCGGGCGTCCCGGGCCCCGGCTCAGGTATCCCTTTTGTGGCGCCCACCTGGCACACGCTGGTCACCGAACCGTACCCCAAGAAGCGCGACGACCTGGTTTTTGTGGACGCGCGCACGGCCTTTTACGGCACTGGAAAGGGCAATCTCTATCGCACTGATGACGCCGGCCAGAGCTGGCACGTCGTTTGGTCTCATCCGGGGACGTTCATACGCTCGCTGGCCTTCGTGGATGCGAAGCACGGCTTCCTGGGAAACCTGGGCGTCGGCCTCGCGAGCGTCACGGATCCGGTCCCGCTCTACGAGACCAGAGATGGGGGCTTGTCCTGGCATGCAGCGTCGGCGCCCATGCTGCCGGGTGTTTGCTCCATAGATGTGCTTAAGTCGCGATCGATACACGAGGGAGACGTTACCGAGCGCTTTTATATCCACGCAGCCGGTCGCGCGGACGGGCCGGCGAAATTGCTTCGATCCGAAAACGCTGGCGAAACCTGGACGCTCATAGATCTGTCGGACAGGGCCGGGATGATTCTCGACGTCAAATTCCTGGACCCGAACGTCGGCTTCGTATTCGCTGCAACCAGCGGTGACGTGGCCCAGTCGAACGCGCTGATCCTGAAGACGACCGATGGAGGTCGCATCTGGCGGGAGGTCTACCGTTCCAAACGGCTCAACGAGATCACCTGGAAAGCCGCGTTCGCGGACAACCAAACCGGCTACGTGACGCTCCAGAACAACGACCCGGCGAACGTGCAGCAGCGCATCGCAAAGACAACCGACGCCGGCGAGCACTGGTTCGAAGTGCCGCTGGTGATGGATGCGGCCGCCCAGGAGTTCGGCATTGGCTTTGTGTCACCTGACAAGGGCTGGGTTGGTACCGCTGACGGCGGCTTCGAAACGGCAGACGGCGGCAATAGCTGGATTCGGTCGCCGCTCGCGCGGAGCGCCAACAGGATCCGCGTGCGCGCCGCGGACGGCACGCTGATGATTTACGCGATCGGAACCGAAGTGCAGCTCTACCGGTAACAACACCCACCGCTGGCAGCAGGCAGCCGCATGGATTGACGTTTCCCGCCTCCGCCGCCATTCCGAGCTGCGCCGCAGACGCTGGGCGCCCGGGCGTCCGATATCAACCTGTACTGTGCTGCTCGACTTCATCCGAAGTGTATCGGGACTGCATCGCGCCACAGGCATAAGTTGGGCGCGTCTCCTCAAGGACTACCAAATGCCCTCGAAACTCTGTCCTGAACTGCTGATTGTCGGGATTCTGCTGGGCGCGGCGGACCCCGCCGCGGCTGCCGATAGTAATGGCGAGCCCAACTGTCATATCGGAACGTACCGCTTCACGCAGCGAGCGGAAGTCGACATCGGTGGCGGAGAGGAAGGCAAGCTGAGGTGGCGCCGCAAGGACGGCACCACCGGTCAGCTCACGCGCGCAGGCGACGGCAGCTGGACCAGCACGCTTGGCTGGACCGACCGGTCCGATGGCATTCGCGTCACCTTTGCTCCCTGCGGGGCCGACGACATTTGGTTCGACGGCGTGCAGGGCACGCGGGTGCTCTTTGATGTCACGGAGACGCGTTTCGCGGTGGAGGATGCGGTGCTCGCGGGGCGTCTGGTGATGCCCCGCGGGACAGGGCGAGTACCGATCGTGGTACTCGTTCACGGCTCGGAGCATGACTCAGCACGCGATGACTATGCGCTGCAGCGCCAATTTCCGGGATCCGGCATCGGTGCCTTCGTCTATGACAAGCGCGGCACGGGCGGTTCGAGCGGGGATTACACTCAGGACTATCTGGTGCTTGCCAATGACGCCATAGCCGCTCTGCGGGAGGCGAAGCGTCTTGCGGGTGACCGCGTGGGACGCGTGGGCTACCAGGGCGGAAGCCAGGGCGGATGGGTCGCGCCGCTCGCCGCGCGCATAGAGCCAGTGGATTTCGTAGTGGTCGGCTTTGGCCTGGCGGTCTCCCCGTTGCAGGAGGACCGCTCCGCGATCGCACTCGATGTAACGCGACACGGCTATGGAGCGGACGTCATGGTAAAGGCCATGGAGATCGCCGATGCGTCCGCCGCGATCCTGAACAGCAACTTCCAGGAGGGCTACGACAAGCTCGATGCGCTGCGTGCGCGTTACGGCACGGAGCCCTGGTTTCACGACATACATGGCGATGTCACCTGGGTACTGCTGCAGCAAGCGCCCCAGGAGCTGCGTGTAGCGGGCCCGAAGCTGTTCGCGGGCGTGCCGCTTCACTACGATCCCATGCCGGTACTGCGCAACCTCGCGGTGCCACAACTGTGGATCCTGGGGGCAGATGACGCTGATGCCCCGAGTGCGGAAACGGCGCGACGCTTGCGTGCACTGAGCGTGGCCGGCCATCCGATCTCCGTCGCCGTGTTCCCTCACGCCGAGCATGGTATCTACGAGTACGAGACGACAGCGGACGGGGCGCGCCTCTCGACGCGCCAGCCGGACGGCTATTTCCGCCTGATGCAGGATTTCATTTTCGGCCGGGCGCTTGGACCGGCGTATGGGACCGCGGCCCTCACGCGGGCCTCGGTGCACTAGCAGCCAAAGAGACACCCACCCGGCATACGGGTGCCCCTCAGCAGCACCGGGAAACCCACGATCGGCCAGAAGCCGATGAGCTTGCTATGCACGAAGGCATAGCAAGCCAGGTTGCCAAGGCGCTGAAAGCATCCCTGACCTGACGGCTTCGGGGGCGCCGCTGCTTCCGGCCCGGTATTGAAACGCTGATCGGCGCCGCGAGGCCCTAATCCCAGGTATGGTCGACATGCGCGAAGGATATGACCCTGCGACCGCTTTGTGACCGACCCGCGACTGACGCGTAACCCCGGATCACCGACGCTCTCGTTCCCGGTTACGAGGGAGTTGCAGGGTAGATGCTCAGCACAATGGTCCGCAAAAGCTTCGGCAGGGTCCGATCGCAAGTCCACGGTCATCTATGCGCAGGCCTGCAGGAACGCCTCGGCCCGCAAGCGGCCCGCGCCGCTGCCACACGGACGGCGCGACTGCAGCTCGCGGCCTATTTCCTTTTGGCCCTGGCCGCTCTGAGCTCACTTCCCGCGGCGGCCCAGCAGAAGACCGGACCCGGGGTTCCGGCCGAAGACAGCCTGACCTGGCGCGGCATCACGCTCTACGGCGTCATCGACCTCGGCATCCAGTTCGATACTCACAGTGCGCCGTTCACCCCGTATCGTCCGTCCGCCAGCGGCAACATCGTGCGTTCGAACAGCCATCAGTCCGTTGTCGGGGTCACGCCGAGCAACATGGGCCAGTCGCGCGTCGGCTTGCAGGGTCTTGAGCCCCTGACCGAGGAATGGTCAGCTGTATTCCAGGTCGAGACCTTCTTCAATCCCCAGTCCGGGCAGATCGCGGATTCGCTGCGCTCGCTGACCGCCAACAATGGCAAGGCGTTAGCCGACCAAAGCGTCGGTGTCGATGGTAGTTCTGCGGGACAGGCCTTCCAGACTGCGTTCGTTGGCGTCAGATCCGGGCACTTCGGATCTCTGACCTTTGGCCGCCAGGTAACCTTGCTCTCGGAAGGCACCATCCAATACGACCCGAACTACCTCGCCACCGCGTTCGGACTGCTCGGGGCATCCAACACCTACTCCGGCGCCGGCAGCAGTGAGGACAACCGGCTCGATTCGACGGTCAAGTACGCGCTGAGCCTCGACGATCGCGTGCACGTCGCGGGTCTTTACAAATTCAATGGCTCCAATGGGTCCGGGCGGACGGCCGTGCAGGCGAACGTGGGAGGCGCTCTTGCAGGTGCCTCGCTCGATGCCTATTACTCCAAGGTCAACAGCTCCGTCACGGCCAGCTCCCTGAGTTCCGCCCAGGTCGGGACGCTTCCGGCCGGCGATGCGGTAGCGAGCTCGCTGGCCGCCACGGTATCCGACAATACCGCGTACGCCCTGATGGGGTCGTACCAGCTGAATCCTCTGAAGTTCTTCGGCGGCTACGAGTACATCAAGTACACCAATCCCAAGACCCCGCTCAGCGCCGGCTTCGTCAACATCGGCGGCTATGTACTCGCATTCGTGAACAACACGGCCTACACCGAGCCGAAGATCGTCCAGGTCTACTGGACCGGCGCGCGCTACACCGTCATTCCGCATCTTGAACTTACCGCCGCCTACTACGGCGTTCATCAGAGCGCTTTCGGCACGGGAGCGCAGGCGGGCTGCTCCACGAACGCACACAGCGCGTGCAGCGGCAATCTCCAGGCTTTTTCGTTCGACGCGGACTACCGCTTCAACGTGCACTTCGACGCCTACCTGGGCGCCATGTACAGCGGCGTGCACGACGGGCTCGCCAGCGGCTACCTCAGCACCACCAACATCAACCCGACGATCGGCGTGCGCTACAAATTCTGAGTTAGCCGAAGGGGAAATGCCGGTGCCCGACTGGTAGGCGTCGGGCACCGGCCTCGTGCGCGTGCCAGCATTCGCGGCAGCTTCACCGCCTTGAAGCTCAGGGCCCCTGGTTCTGCACCAGCGGCAGCTGCGAGGCTAGTTGCAGATCGATCATCATCGAAATGCGCCGATCGAGCTGCGAGAAGGTTGCCGCCTTGCGACCCCCGACCGCCTGCGCAAAGATCGGCAGGTACTTCAGCCGCAACTGCGCTGCAGCCGCGTCCACCTCGAGTGGCTGCTTGGCGAGGTTCTGCGCCTCTGCGTCGTTCAGCGAACCGAATTTCTGGGCGTAGTCCTGGATCGCCTTGTATTTCTTGTCGTTGATCTTCACCAGCTCGGTGGTGTACTGATCGTAGATCGGCCAGAACTTCGTGGCTTCCGTGTCCGTCAGCTTCAGGTTCTGCGCTATCAGCTGCTTCTTCTGCGAGCGGATGTCCTTGCGCAGCAGATCGAGGTCCTGGGTGGTGATACGCTGATCACCGGCAGACGGGGCCGCCGCCGGAGCCGGTGACTGCGCCGCCTGCGCGTAGATGCCAGCCGAGCCGGCGAGCAGCAGAGCTGTCGCTGCCATGATTGTTGTCTGTCTGATCACTTTGATTCTCCTTGTTGAGGTGCCCGGGCCTCGCTCTTGCAACCGTACCGCGAGGGCCGGGCAGCCGAACCCTAACAGACTGCTGACGGCCCGGGTAATCGTCGAGCGATCCGTGCGGGCCATGTTGGGGGGATGGCAAACCGGGCAGCGTGCCCGATCAGGCTCCGAGCGTGCGCATGTCAATGACGAACCGATAGCGCACGTCGCCCCGCAGCAAGCGGGCATACGCCTTTTCTATGTCCTGCATCGGAATCTGCTCGATGTCCGACACGATGTTGCGCGCGGCGCAGAAGTCGAGCATCTCCTGGGTTTCTTCTATGCCGCCGATGGCTGACCCGGCGATGCTGCGACGGCGCAGCAGCAAGTTGAAGATGGCCGGTGACGGGTGCGGCGTCGCGGGGGCGCCGACCAGGGCGAGGGTGCCATCCCGCTTCAGCAGCTTGATGTACGCATCGAGATCATGGGACACGGAGACGGTATCGAGAATGAAATCGAATGTCCCCGCGCGCTTGGCCATGTCGGCCGCGTTTGTGGATACCACGACCTCGTCAGCGCCGAGCTCGAGAGCCGCGGCGCTCTTTGAGGGCGCAGTCGTGAAGGCAACGACGTGGGCTTCCAGTGCTCGGGCCAGCTTGACGCCCATGTGCCCGAGGCCGCCGATTCCCACGATTCCCACAGTCTTGCCCGGTCCGGCCTCCCAGTAGCGCAAAGGAGACCAGGTAGTTATTCCTGCGCACAAAAGAGGTGCGACGGCGGCGAGCTGTTTCGCGTCGTGTCGCACAGTGAGCACGAAGTGCTCATCTACGACGATAGAACGCGAATAGCCGCCGTAGGTGTTTTCGCCGCCACCCTTCACCCAGCCGTTGTAGGTCTGGGTGAAGCCGTGCGGGCCGTCGCAGTACTGCTCCAGCCCAAGCCTGCAGGCTTCACAGCTGCGGCAGCTGTCGACCATGCATCCCACCGCCACGATGTCGCCGCGAGACAGTCGCGTGACGTCCTTGCCCAGCTCGCTCACGCGCCCGACGATCTCGTGGCCGGGCACACAGGGGTAGCGGATGCCGGCCCATTCGCCGCGCGCGGCGTGCAGGTCCGAGTGACAGACCCCGCAGTAGAGAACCTCGATGACCACATCCCGTACGCCTGGCTCGCGACGCTCAATCGTGTGGGGCACGAGTGGCGACTTGGCATCCTGCGCCGCGTAGGCTCGAGTCTGCATGGGGTTCTCCGGTGCTGAAGCGGGACGCCTAGGCTGATGGCCAGGGCGCAGGAGAACAATAGATCACAAGAGGGAGAACGTCGCCGGCAGCTCCTAAGCGCGCTTTTCAGGTTCGAATGCGATCCGCAGCTCCTTGAGGCCGTCCATGAAGATCGAGCGCGCCTGGCGCGGCGGCGCCAGCAGACGCGGCCGGTGGATACGGCGTGCGATTTCGCCAACCATCACCGCAAGGTTGAGTCGGGCCTGCTGAATACCCAGGCAGTAGTGCGGGCCGCCGCCGAAGGTGCGGTAATGACGGCGCGTCTGTGCGAGGGGGCGGCGGATGTCGAACTCGTCCGGGTTCTGAAAGAACTGTGGGTCGCGGTTGGGGGAGCCCAGGATGCATACCACCTTGTCGCCCCTGGCGATCTTCTGGCCGGCGAGCTCCTGGTCCTGCGTCGACGTGCGCCGCAGGTAGACCACCGGATTGCGGAATCTGAGGATCTCCTCGACCGCGTTGGGCACCAGGCCCGGATCTGCCTGCAGCAGTGCGTACTGCTCGGGGCGCTCGATGAACTCATACATCGCGGCGGCCAGCGTGTTGCGCGTGGTCTCGGTGCCGCCGACGATCAGATTGTTAAAGAAGCGTCCGAATTCGACGTCGCTGAGCATCTTGCCCTCGGCCGTGGACCTGATCAGGTCCATGGTCAGGCTCTCGCGCGGCTGCGCCCGGTGGCTGGCGGCAAGCGCGGTCCCGTACTCCATGAGCAGGCCAGAGGCCACGAAGCCGGCCTGGCGATTCTCGGCAAAGTCCGGGTCATCCGCCAGCGCCAGGGTATTGGTGAGGTCCGCCACGCGCTTGAAGTCGGCAGCCGGTACCCCGAGCACCGCGAAGATGACGCGGGTCGGCAGTTGCATGGCAACCTCGGCCACGAACTCGCATTCACCTCGCGGCCCCACCTCATCGAGGATGCTGCTGGCCAGCGCCCGCATCATGGGCTCCCGCACCCGCATCGCGGCGGGGCGGAAGGCCGGTTCGACCAGCGCCCGGTACTGCCGGTGCCGCGGCGGGTCCATGAACGTGAGGCTTTCCTGTTGTTCTGCCAGCAGTTGCGCCGGAAAATCATCCAGCAGCGGTCCGAAGTTGCTGCTGAAGAGTGCCGGGGACTGCAGTACATGGTCGATATCGCGCTGCTGGAACAGCAGCCAGTGCCCCCCGGTGGCGAACTCATCCTGCTCCCAGAGCACCCGATGTGCGCTGCGCAGTTCGCTCACCAGGCGTCGTGGCGTTCCGGACGCGAATTTCTCGAAGTCGAGCAGGGGTCTGAAGGGACACTGCGTCACGCATCTGTCTCCCGATAGGCGCCGCTTCTTGGGGCGGGTATGCCCGCTCCCATACTAGCGGAGGCGCGGGTGCGAATCATCCGCGCACCGTTCGTGTACTGCGCCGCCACAGCGCTCAGACGAGCCTTCCGGAGGCCGCGCCTGGCCCCCCGAGGGACAGCGGCGCGCCGCGGCTCTGCGCTACACTCCCGCGCGGTCGCACTGCGGTTCTCGGTACGTGCGCACCGGCACACCCAGGGGAGGACGATGACGGTCGGGGACACACCGAATCCACCGGAGAAGGCGCCTGCAGGCGAGGCGCCGGCGTCCGCACCCTCGCACGGGACGCCTGCCCGGATTCCCGGAATGCCCCGGATCAGGCATCCGCTCCTGGAGAGGCTCAAGGAGCACCATATCACCCGCGTCGCGCTGCTGTACGCGGGCGTCTGCTGGGTGATTCTCGAGCCTGTACATGTGGTGTTCCACATGCTCGGCGTGCCCGAGTGGATCAACCGCCTGGTCGTCATCGTGATGGCCATGGGGTTCCCGATCGCGATCGTGGCGGCGTGGATCTATGTCACGCCCGCCGCTGGCCTGAAGCCTGATGCGCTGCATGCCCATCATTCGCTGCTGGGCGAGAAGAACCGGCGTCTGAACCGCGCGATTGCTTCCCTCGCGGCAATCATGGTGGCCTACTTCCTGCTCTATCACTTCTGGCTCGGCAAACACATCACCGAACCGATCAGTGATGAGGCACGCGCCACTCACGAGGAGGGGTCCATCGCCGGTGCTCCGGTGCCGCTGCGCTCCATCGCGGTGCTGCCGTTCGTCGACATGAGTCAGGCCAAGGACCAGCAATACCTGGCCGACGGCGTGGCGGAAGAGCTTCTCAACCTGCTCGCCAAGATCCCGGAGCTGCGGGTGGCGGCCCGCACCTCATCGTTTGCCTTCAAGGACAAGCCCGAGGACATGACGACCATCGCCAAGGAGCTGCACGTGGCGCACGTCCTGGAAGGCAGTGTCCGAAAGGCCGGCGATCAGGTGCGAATCACCGCGCAGCTGATCCGGGCCGACAGCGGCTACGATCTGTGGTCGGAGACCTACGACCGCAAGCTCGACGACATCTTCAAGCTGCAGGACCAGATCGCCGGTTCCGTGGTCCAGGCACTGAAGATAAAGCTTCTCGGCGGCGCGCTGCCCGAGCGCGCCGCGCCCACCAACCTCGATGCCTACAACCTCTATCTGCAGGGCCGGTTCTTTGCCGGCCTGCACACCAAAGACGGATTCGCGCAGGCAATCGACTACCTGGAGCGAGCGCTGAAGCTAGATGAGCGTTATGAACCGCTGTGGACCGAGCTCTCGATCGTCTATGGCGACATGGCCGCACGGGGCTTCATGCCCCCCGATGAAGCTCTGCCGAAGGCCCGTGATGCGGTGCGTACCGCGCTCGAGCTCGATCCCAAGAGCGCGCGGGCGCACGTCGCCATGGGCTACCTGCACATGAACGATGACTGGGACTGGGCGGCGGCCGACCGGGAGATCGGGGAGGCGCTGGCGCTGGAACCCGGCAGCGCCGACGTGCTGCACGCCGCGGGCAGCCTCTACCTGGTGCTCGGACGCGTGGCCGACAGCGTCAAGATGTTTCTGGCGGCGCTGGTGCGCGACCCGCTGCGCGCCTCCTCCTACAGCAATCTCGGCGTCGCCTATTTCGCCGACGGACGTCTCGCCGACGCCGAGCAGGCGTTCCGCAAGTCCATCGAGCTGCGCCCGGCGGCCGGTTACACGCACAACGGGCTCGGTCTCGTGCTGCTATGGCAGGGCAAGCCTGAGGCGGCACTGCAGGAGATGAAGCTCGAGAGCGACGAAATGTGGAAGCTCGAGGGCCTGGCGCTGGTGTACTCAGCGATGCACCGGCGCGCGGAATCGGATGCGGCGCTCGCCGAGCTGACCAGCAAGTTCCAGAAGGAATCCCCGTACGTGGTCGCAACCGTTTACGGCTATCGCGGCGAGGTGGATCCCACTTTCACCTGGCTCGAGCGGGCCCTCAAGGAGCGTGATTCGACGCTCACCAGCATCAAGAGCGATCCGCTGTTCAAGAAGATCAAGTCCGACCCGCGCTACGGGGCGCTTTTGCAGAAAGCCGGGCTGCCACCCTGAGGGGGTGGTGCCCGCTTGCTGCTCTTCGCCTTAGCGCGTCGCCAGGACGGGCGCGCGGCGCCGCCGGCTGAAGAGACAAAGACCGAGCGCACCCAGGGCCGCCAGGCTCAGGCCCGAGGGCTCAGGCACGGAGACACCCGTGGAAGTTCCCGCGCTGGTGGTGATCCGGATCTGACTCGGGTCGGCCGGTACCGGGCAGCTCGTGGGGTAGGGCGGATCGAGCTTGATGACGGGGTCGATCAGCGCCGAGGCGGTGTCGGTCGGCCCATACTGACCCTTACCCGCCGCGGTCACCGCCGAGATGGTGATGCTGTAGCTGTCGCCGTTGGCGACGCACAGGAGGTTCGTCAGCTGGCTTCCGGGCGTTCCCCAGTCGCTGACGCAGGTGCCGTGGGCACAGAATGCCAACAGATTCAGCAGTGGGGCGGGCGTGTCTTCAGGCCCCTCGCCGCGGATCACCAAAGAGACCTCGGCGGTCGAGTTGCCCGTCACGGACAGAAGCGCGGTGCTGAGCACGTCGATCGGAATGAAGCTGACATTGCTCGGACCGGATGCCTCGAAGGAGTAGGAGATCAGGGCGGTTGAATGCACCGATGCACCTGAACTCCAGTTGCTCACGGCATCCGCCACGGTACCTGTGCCGAGCGGGATGCCGCCGGGAGTAGCCGGCAGGTAGCTCGCCGTGCCGATGCCGCCGGAGGTCAGCGCGTATCCGGGACCGCTGCTCTCCGAGCCGCAGCTGCCGCCCCCGGCTGTGCCGCCGAATGACGTGCAGCCTGGCAGCACGGTGTTGCCCTGCGTGACGTCGAAGATGAAAGTTGCCGGGGGCAGCGGCACGTCGGCGAAGGCTGGTGCGCCTGACATCGCGGCCACTACAAGGATTAGCGTCCGATAGAAGGACGCTGATGCGGTCTGGTTCATTCTTCTTGCTCTCCGCTGCGCGTACTGCGCAGTCCCCTGGTTATCACGACACTCGAATGCTGCGATGCATTGTGAGGGATTTGTGTTGCAGCCGCCATCAGCGCACGCAACGCGCGTTTATGTAAAACTGCGGCCGTGCGTCGGCGGCGCCCCGGACACCGCAGGCGCAGCGCAAACGCCTAGAAAGCTTAAGCTCAGGCCCGAGAATGCCCGCGGGAACTAATTCGTGGTGCGGGGCGTCGCGGCCGCGCTAGCGCTCGGCGCGCCCGCCACCGTACCTGAGCGCGCGGCCCAACGCGGTACCCATTGGCGCGCCTGCGGGCTGGCAGGGCCGCCCGGTCTGGTCTGTTTCCCCGACGGGGCACCGTGGAGCGTCACGCTCGCTGCGCTCCCGCGCCTGCGGCAACTGCGTGCGTGGAAATCTGCCCCGGGGACGCGCGGCGGCAAGTCGTCTGATCAAGAGCGCTGTCGCCTTCGGGCGGGCGGCGCCGCAATCGAGTGTGAGCCGCGGCGTCGCGACGCTGACGCCACTTCGGTGCAAGGAGCGGCGGCGTTCTTCCGGGCACAACTGCGATTCGCTAGACTTTCCCCACAGAGTCCTTCCTGACTTCCGCGAGCACACCTCCCAGGGTACCCCCATCAGCCTGTGACGCCTTCGAACGTGAGCCAAGCCCTGCCTGCACCTTCGGATGCGCACGGCATGACGTTCGATCCGGGCCGGGCGCCGTCCACGGCGGCCGCGGCAGCGCACCCCGCGATTCCGGCCGTGTCGGTGCCGGCGTTGCAGCCGGTGGTGATCCGCTTCGGGCGACTGGGCGACATGGTAATGCTCACGGCATTGCTCAATTCACTGCATCGGCGCTTCGGCAGGCGTTGCCTGGTCCTGGCTGCCGGGCCGTGGAGCCGCCCGTTACTGGATGATCACCCGGATGTTGAGCGCGTGTGGTCGCTGCCGCGTCATTTCCCCCTGGGGCTCAGTCTGGTCACGTGGCAGGCACTGCGGGCCGTGCGCGCCAGCCAGCCCGGCCCGATCTATATCTGCGAATACCAGCCGCGCCAGGTACGGCGCATCCGCCGCCTGCTCGTCTGGGGCGGGATCACTCCTGAGCGCTGCCTGTACATCACCAAGGAGCTCGCCGGTGTGCGGGGTCACTGGGTAGAGCGGCTGTTGCAGTTTGCAATGCTCAATCCGAGCGGCATTCCCGCCGCCAGTTATCCGCAACCGCCGCCCGATTCCCTGATTGCACCGCGACTCACGGTATCGCAGACCGAGCGCGCCGAACTCGAAGCGTGGCTCAGGCAGCACAACTGGGCCGACCGCAGACTGGTCCTCATCCAGCCCGGCAACTTTCGCACCATGAGCCGGCGGCGCGAGCGCTGGGCGCAGAACCAGGCCGACGATAAGGCATGGCCCGAGGCGAGCTGGGCGGCGCTGCTGCGGCAAGTGAGCGCGGTGCTGCCCGACGCGCTCCTGATATTGTGCGGGGCGCCGCAGGAGGGTCCGATGCTGGAGGAGGTCCGGCGCAGTGCCGCCTGCGCGCAGGTCGTGGTCGCAGAGCTCCCCCTGCGCCGCCTCGTGGCGCTGTGTCAGCGCGCGCACAGCATGATCTCGATCGATACCGGGCCGGCGCACGCGGCGGCCGCGTGCGGCCTGCCGCTCCTGGTCATGTACGGGGCCGAATCGCCCGGCGAGTGGCTGCCCCGGAGCCCTTCGGGCTCTGCGGTCGTGGCGCTGGGTGGGCCGCCGCGGTCGCGCCGCGTCGATGAGCTCTCAGTGGCCGAGGTCTTTGAAGCCTGGCACGCCATGGTGTCGGGGTCGCCGGGCGCGCGCCCTTGAGAAGGCACGCCTGCAGAATGGCGCAACAGGACTCACGTTGAAACCGTCCGCGCCAGCGCTGCGGCCCACGGTGCTCTATTTCTGCCGTCTCGGCGACATGGTCATGCTGACCCGGCTGCTGAATCTGCTGCACCAGCGCTATGGCTTGCCGGTACAGGTGATCGGCACCGGCTCCTGGACGCCGGCGATGTACGTCGGCAACCCGGACGTCGCCGGAGTCTGGTCCTTCCACCGCCACCTGCCGTTTCTCCTGGACCCGCCCTGGCTCGCGGTGCGCCGCGCGCTGCGCGCGAGCGCACCGGGGCCGGTGTACGTGTGCGAACGCCATTATCGCCAGCTGCCGCGGATCCGGCGCATGTTGCGCATGAGTGGCGTCGATCCGCGTCGCTGCGTGTTCATCAGTGATGAGCCCGAGGACCGCACGGTGCACCTGATTGATCGCCTGGAGCGCTTCGGGGCACGCACGCCGGCGGCAATCGCAGCGTCCGACTACCCGCTGCCGGCACCTGCGGCGGTTGACGGGCCGCGTCTGCACATCATCGCCAGCGAACGCGCCGCGCGCGACAGCTGGCTTCGGGCACAGGGCTGGGCGGGTCGCGAGCTGGTGCTGATCCAGCCCGGCAATCACCGCAGCATGGGCCCGCGCCGTGAGCGCTGGCGGCGGCTCAATACTGATGACAAGTGGTGGCCGATCGAGCGCTGGGCGGAGCTGCTGCAGCGCATGCACGCCCAACGCCCCGCAGCGCTCCTGCTGCTGCGCGGTTCGGTCGAAGAAGTGCCGATGCTGGAGGAGATCCGCAGCGTCGCCGGCCTCAAGGACGTCGCCGTGGTCGGCACCACGCTGCGGGAGTTGTTCGCGCTCTACGAGTCGGCCCAGAGCATGGTCTCGGTCGACACCGGTCCTGCACACGCCGCCGCGGCCCTGAGTCTGCCGCTCGTCGTCCTGTACGGTGCCGAGAATCCGGCCTACTGGCTGCCGCGCAGCCCCGCCGGCTCGGCGGTGATCGGAGTCGGGGGGCCACCCATCGCCACGCGCGCCGACCAGATCTCCGTGGCCACAGTGTTCGAGGCGTGGCGCACGGCAGCGGGGCACGGCGATGCCGCGCCGGCCGCTCAGCGGTAGGGGTCCTCGCGTGCAAGGTAGTCGCGCACGTATTCGGCGACGCCGCCCTCGAGGCTCGTGAAGGGTCGCTGGTAGCCGGCCGCGCGCAGGCGCCCGATGCGCGCCTCGGTGAAGTACTGGTACTTCTCGATGAGCTCTGGTGGCATGTCGATGAACTCGATGCGCGCAGGTATCTGGCAGGCGGCAAACAGCGCCTGCGCCAGATCGAGCCAGGTGCGCGCGGCCCCGGAGCCGATGTTGAACAGCCCCGAGACGTGCGGGTTGTCGATGAGCCAGGTCACAACCTCGACGCAGTCCCCGACGTAGACGAAGTCGCGCAGCTGCCCGCCGTCGCCGTACTGTGGGCGATGACTCCTGAACAGGCGCAGCGCCTCACCGCGGCGCACGACCGCGAAATTGCGCGCTATGACGCTCTGCATCGAGCCCTTGTGGTACTCATTGGGTCCGTAGACGTTGAAGAACTTGAGCCCCGCGCACTGCGGCGGCAGCGCCGCGCCGCGCTGGCGCAGGCGCGCGATGCGCCGGTCGACCAGGTGCTTGCTCCAGCCGTAGGCATTCAGGGGTCGTAGCCGCGCCAGGTACGCAAGGTCGGCCGCATCATCAAAACCGGCACTGCCATCGCCGTAGGTGGCAGCCGAGGATGCATAGATCAGGCGCCTGCCGTTGAGCGTGCACCATTCCAGCAGATCAAGCGTGCTGCGCGTGTTCTGCCTGAATATCAGATCCGCGTCAGTCTCGGTGGTGGAACTGTTGGCGCCCATGTGGATCACGGCTTCCACTTGGCTGGCATGCGCCTGCAGCCATTCTGGCAGTGCCTCCGGGGTGATGAGATCGGCAATCTCATGGCGAGTGAGGTTGCGCCAGCGCTCGTCGTTGCGCAGCCAGTCGACCACGACCACCTCGGCGCCGCGCTCCGCCAGGCGCGCCACCACGTTCGAACCGATGAAGCCGGCGCCGCCGGTGACGAGGTACATGGGCAACCTTAAGCCGGCAGCACCCGGCGCCGCGGCGCCGGGGCACCGTCGCCGAGTTGCGCGGTAATGCGCGCAGCCTCGAGCAGGCTCGCGACGACATAGTCAGGCTCGGCAGGGATGCCATCGCTGGCGCGGCCGTCCGCCGAGACCAGCACCGTGACGGCGCCGAGCCGCCGGCCGAGCTCGATGTCGCTGCTCTTATCACCGATCACCACCGCATCTGCAGGCTCGAAGCTAAGCTCGGCGGCGGCTTCCTCGACCAGCCGGCTCCCGGGCTTGCGGCAGTCGCAGCCGTCTGTCGGGCTGTGCGGGCAGAAGTAGATGCCATCCAGCGGTGCGCCAGCCGCATGCAGCAGCTGCTGCATGCGTGCATTGATCTCCAGCACGCGCGCGATGGTCAGCACGCCGCGCCCGATGCCGGACTGGTTGCTGACGACGATCAGAGGGTGGCCCAGCGCATGCCACTCGCGCAGCCCCTCGAGCGCCCCCGGAAGAAACTCGACCTTGCCCGGGTCATCCAGATAGCCGTGATCGACGATGATCGTGCCGTCGCGATCCAGGATGATCGCCCGCCTGCGCGCCGCGCCGCTCACGCCTTGCCGCTCGCGGCAATGCGGCGCAGAGTGTCGGTAGTGCTGTGCGCGGGCAGCAGCTGCGCCAGTACCACCTTGCCGCCGCGGCGCGTGACGATATCCGCGCCCACGACGGTCTCGAGGGTGTAGTCGGCGCCCTTCACCAGCACGTCCGGCTCGAGCGTCGTGATGAGCGAGAGCGGCGTGTCCTCCTCGAAGATGACTACCGCATCGACCGCCTTGAGCGCGCTGAGCACCATCGCGCGGGCGCCCGCGTTCTGAATCGGGCGCGTTGCACCCTTCAAGCGTTTCACCGAGCGGTCCGAGTTAAGGCCGACGATCAGGCGATCCGCCGCCTGTCGCGCCTGGCTCAGAAGCGACACATGACCCGGGTGCAGCATATCGAAGCAGCCGTTGGTGAAGGCGATGCGCAGGCCGAGGCGCCGCCAGTGGCTGAGCAGCAGCTGAGCGCGCTCGAGCGTGTAATTGCTCTCGGCGGTGCCGGAGTCCTCCTCGTTGCGCAGGCGCGCGAGGATCTCATCCGGGCTTGCGGTGGCGGTGCCCTGCTTGCCGACCACGATGCCGGCGGCGACGTTGGCGAGCCGCGCCACGGCGGCGATGTCCGCGCCGCCGGCCAGGCCGACCGCCATCGCGGCGACCGCGGTATCGCCGGCGCCGGTGACGTCATAGACCTCGGTTGCCACGGTGCGGATGTGCACGGCGGTGCCATCGGCGCTCACGACCGACATGCCCTCCCGCCCACGCGTGGCGACCACCGTCGTGCAGATGCCCTGCGCCAGCACCTGGCGTGCCGCTGCGACCACCTGCTCATCGCTCGAGCAGTCGTGGCCATAGGCACTCTGCAGCTCCTGCTTGTTGGGGGTGAGCACCGTGGCGCCGCGGTACTTGGCGAACGAGCGGCTCTTGGGATCGACGAGCACCGGCTTGCCGGCCGCAGTCGCCGCGGCGATGGCCTGTGCGGTCACCTCCGCGCTCAGCACGCCCTTGCCGTAGTCGGACAGGATGACGATGTCGGCCTGCTCGAGCGCCACCTGGTAACGCGCCAGCAGTTCCTGCGCGATGGTCGCTGGAAGCGGCGCGGCGAGTTCCATGTCGGTGCGCAGGATCTGCTGACGGTCAGCCACGTAACGGGTCTTGGTGGTTGTCGGACGCGTGGCGTCTGCCATCAGGTGCGAGGCGAGCGCCGGCAGCGCCGCGAGGTCAGCGCGCAACTCAGCGGCAGCGGCGTCCTCGCCCACGACCCCAAGGAGCTCGACGCGCGCGCCGAGGGCGACGACGTTGCGGGCCACGTTGGCAGCCCCGCCGGGCATACTCGCGGTGCGAGCGAGCGCCAGTACCGGCACCGGGGCTTCCGGGGAGGTGCGCTCGACCGAGCCATAGACGAAGCGGTCGAGCATCACGTCACCTAACACCAGCACGCGCGCGCGCGGGAAGGACGCGAGTATGTTGAGGAGGACTTCGTCGCTCATGCCGGGTTTCGGGCAGTCACGGTCCCAGTCGCGGCGGTGAGGCCGGGGGAGGTGTGCGCAGTGTTGAGGACATCATTCAGCAAGCTCGTGGTCACTCCGTAAGTGCAGGATGCGGCGTAGCGCCCCGCGGTGCCCATCGTAAGACCGGGCAACCGCCAGCGCGGATGCTCTTTTGAATCAGGTGCTTATGTCAACGGTGGCGAGCGGGCTGGCCGGTTTCAGGGGCGCACGGCAGAGGGCCGGCGGCGTAGCATCGGCACCTTCGTGGCATGAGGTCCGTGTACGTATGCGCCTAAGTTCCCCGGGCACATGGCTGGCGCGCTGCTGCAGCGGCGCCACGCCGCCGCTGCGGGCGCGCGCGGGAGCGCGCGCTTGAGCCCGCGCATCGATGATCCGTCATCGTGGATCGAACGCGGCGCGCGCGAACACCCGCGGCGGCTGCTTCTGAGTACCCCGGCCGGGCATGAAGTGACCTACGGCACGGCGCTCGAGGAGTCCGGGCGCCTGGCGGTTGCGCTCGCGGGCCTGGACGTCGGCGCGGGCGATCGGGTTGCGGTGCGCATCGAGAAGTCAGTCGATGCGGTCCTTCTCTACCTGGCGTGCCTGCGTCTCGGCGCGGTGTTCGTGCCTACCAACCCCGCGGGCACGCCGCCCGAGTTCGAGCACGTCCTGCGCGATTCGCAGCCGCGCCTCGCGGTGATCTCACCCAGCGAAGAAGCGTTGCTGCGCGCCTCGCTTGAGCGCGCCGGCGTGCCGCGCTGGGAGACGCTCGGCACACATGGGGAGGGCTCGCTGCGCGGCCTTGCCTCGCAACCCGCTGCCGGACTTGCGGGCGTGGCGCATACCGCACAGGCCGTGGCGGCGATCGTCTATACCTCCGGGACCACCGGGCGCCCCAAGGGCGCGATGCTGACCCGTGACAACCTCGCCAGCAACGCCACCGTGCTCGCACACGGATGGCGTTTCAGCGGCGCGGACCGCCTGCTGCACGCGCTGCCGCTCTTTCACGTGCACGGCCTGTTCGTGGCGATCAACACGGTACTGGCTTCCGGCTCCGGGATGCTGCTTCTGCCGAAGTTCGAGGCTGCCGCCGTCATCGCGCAGCTGCCGCGCTGCACGGTCTTCATGGGCGTGCCCACGCATTACACCCGCCTGCTGCAGGAGCCCGGGCTCGACCAGGCCTCAAGCGCAACCCTGCGCCTGTTCGTCTCCGGCTCCGCACCCCTGTTGCCCGAGACGCACCGGGAGTTCCACGAGCGCACCGGGCACACGATCCTCGAGCGGTACGGCATGACCGAGACGCTGATGAATACCTCCAACCCCTACGCAGGCCCACGCCTGCCGGGTTCAGTCGGACCAGCGCTCCCCGGAGTGTCGCTGCGCGTGACCCAACGCGAGAGCGGGGAGGCCGCCGAGCCCGGCAGCATCGGCACGCTCGAGGTGCGTGGCCCCAATGTCTTCGCCGGCTACTGGGCGGACCCTGACAAGACGCGCGCCGAGTTCACCTCCGATGGCTGGTTCAAGACCGGAGACCTCGGGCGCATCGATGCGCGCGGTTACCTCTGGATCGTCGGCCGAGCCAAGGACCTCGTGATCAGCGGCGGCTACAACGTCTATCCAAAGGAGGTCGAGACGGAGCTCGATGCGATCGCAGGGGTGCTTGAGAGCGCGGTGTTCGGCGTGGCGCACCCGGATTTCGGCGAGGGGGTGACGGCTGCGGTCGTGCTCAAAAGCGGCACCGAGCTCAGTGAGTCCGCGCTCATCGAGGCGGTGCGCGGGCGCCTGTCGGCGTATAAGGTGCCGAAGCGCGTATTGCTGCTCGCGGAGCTGCCGCGCAATGCCATGGGGAAGGTGCGCAAGGAGGCCTTGCGTGCGACTTACGCGAAACTTTATTGTGCACGCTGAGCGCTGCTGAGGATTGGCGCGCGCACGCTCGCTCGCGAGGGGGAAATAACAATGAATTCCACGAGCCCCATCGGGGCGGATGCCCTGCAGCCTCTGACGCGCACCCAGGTGCGTGGCTTCTGGGCTGCCTGGGCGGGCTGGACGCTCGATGGCATGGACTCCTTCATCTTCGCGCTGGTGCTGACCCCTGCGCTCACCGAGCTGCTGCCGAAGTCCGGGCTCGATGGTTCCCCGCCGCACGTGGTGTTCGCAGGCGCGGTGCTGTTCGCGGTGTTCCTGGTCGGCTGGGGCGCATCCCTCATCTGGGGTCCGCTCGCCGACCGCTTTGGCCGGGCGCGCACGCTCGCGGCCGCGGTGGCGTGCTACGCGATCTTCACCGCCGCCGCGGCGCTGGCGCAGAACGTGTGGGAGCTGGGCGTGTTCCGCTTCCTCGCCGGGGTTGGCATCGGCGGGGAGTGGGCGCTCGCGGGCACCTACGTCGCGGAAGTCTGGCCCGAGTCGCGCCGCCGCATGGGCGCCGGCTACCTGCAGACCGGTTACTACGTGGGCTTCTTCCTGGCCGCGGCCCTGAACTTCACCGTCGGTGCGGCTTTCGGCTGGCGCGCTATGTTCCTGTGCGGGGGCGCGCCGGTGGTGCTGGCGCTCTATATGCTCAAGCGCGTCGGGGAGTCCGACCGCTGGACCAAGGTGGCGCAGGCGGCGCGCGTCACGCGGCCGTTGCGGCAAATACTCACAGCGCCGTTCCTGCGGCGCACGCTCCTGAACGCCGCGCTCGTGACCGTGTCGATCATCGGCCTGTGGGCGGCGGCGGTGTACGAGCCCTCGGCCATCATCGCGCTCGCGAAGAAGGGTGGACACACCGCAGCGCAGGCGGCACAGCTGGCGTCCTACGGCACCGCGCTGCTCTCGATCGGGACGGTGCTCGGGTGCCTGGCGGCGCCAACGCTTGCCGAAACCCTCGGGCGCCGCGGGGCGCTGGCGCTGTATTTCATCGGCATGGCAGCATGCATCTGGGTGAGTTTCGGCTGGGCGTTCTACCGACCCGAGGGGCTTGCGGTTTTCATCGGCAGCCTCTTCTTCCTCGGAATCTTCGGCGGTAACTTCGCGCTCTACAGCCTGTGGCTGCCGGAGCAATACCCGACCGTGGTGCGCGCCACCGCGTTCGCCTTCGTCACCTCGTTCGGGCGTTTCATCGGCGCCGGGGTCACCTTCCTTATCGGCTCGGCGGTGCATGGTTACGGCAGCATCGGCATGCCGGTGGCCGCGACCGCGCTCGCCTTCATCCTCGGACTGGCGGTGCTGCCGTTCTGCCTGGAGACCCGCGGGCAGAAACTGCCCGCCTGAGGGCTGGGGCGCGGGCGCGCGCGAGCCTTCAGTGCGTGGCGTACATCTTCATGACGTCGCCGCGCAGCGCCGCCTGGCTCTTCGGGCGGCTGTAGAACATGTGGCCGCCGGGATATTCGCGCACCCGCACCCGCTCCGGGTTACCCATGACCGGCATCTGGTCGACGATGAGCACCGAGGCCATGAACGGGCAGGACAGGTCATCCCAGCCGTGCACGATCAGCACATTGAGCTTCGGGTCGATCGCGACCGCCTGGCGCAGCTCCAGCACCGAGCCGCGCTCGAGATCGCCCGG
>Ga0209006_10001639_pt1 | contig 20323 bp, 22 predicted proteins | sample JacPin_JW_Ref_O2_FD_188567 | JGI IMG/M metagenome (GOLD analysis project Ga0209006, IMG submission 188567) | Forest soil microbial communities from Algoma, Ontario, Canada - Jack Pine, Ontario site 1_JW_Ref_O2 (SPAdes) (version 2) | ecosystem: Environmental > Terrestrial > Soil > Boreal...
TCCAGAAGCCGCCGGGCGTGCTGGCCTTGTCGACGTCGAGTGCGAGGCACGCGGCGGCCTGGCCAAGCATCTTGCCGGTCGAGCCGTAGCCCGGGTCGCGGTCGCCCGTGACCTTGGTGCGTATCTGGCGGCCCTCCGCCGTCGTACCGAGGAAGCGAAGGTCGAAGAAGCCCTTGCGCTGCGCCTCGGGGCTCGGGCCCTCGCCGGGCTTGGGTAGCACGAAGCGCTCGAGTACCGCGCGCGCCGGACGAATGGCGCCCGCGAGCATGAAGCCGGCAAGGCCCGCGGTCATGGCGGTAGCAGCGAACCGCCCCTTCAGTCCACGGCCCATGAGCATCGCCTCGTCGTAGGTAAAGTCGGCGCCATAGGCGTGTTCCGACAGCGCGTTCGTGCGATGGACGACGCGCGTGTTGATGCCACTCATGACGAACGGCGCAACCCAGGCGCCGAAGTCGACATCGAATTCCGCCGATCTGACGTTGGGTTGCCGCACCTTTGGTGCACTCCCGGCGGGGCACAGCGAATAGGGGTCAGCGAGTTCCCTGCGAAGCGCCGGGTCCGCGGCGGCCTCCTTGACAACGTTCATCAGGCTGGCGACGGTGCCGCCGGAGAACTCGCCGCGCAACGCCTTGACGCGCATCTTGACCCGCTTGCACGGCGTCCCGAGTCGCTTCATTGCCTGGCGCTGCAGGAAGTGCACGCCCAGGTCCGACGGGATCGAGTCGAATCCGCAACAATGCACGATGCGCGCGCCGGACTTTCCAGCCGCGGCTTCGTAGCGTTGCACCATGCGGCGGATCCACTGCACCTCGCCGCTGAGGTCGCAGTAGTCGGTCCCGGATTCAGCGCAGGCCTTGACCAGCGGCTCACCATAGAGCGCGTACGGGCCGACCGTCGACACGACGACGCGCGCCGACGCGCAGAGCTTGTGCAACGAGGCCTCGTCGCCGGCGTCGGCGACGACGAGCGGCAGCATCCCAGCATCGGCCCCGAGCGACCTGCGCAGTTCCTCTAGTTTCGCCTTTGAGCGCCCTGCCGCAGCCCACTTCATTTCCCTTTGCGCCCCGAACGCTTCCCACAGGTAGCGGCAGAGGATCTTGCCCACGAAGCTCGTGGCGCCGAATGCGGCCAGATCATAGGACGGAGTGGTCATGGCTGAACCATTCTGCACCATTCAGCCGGACGTGTCCGCACGCCGTCGGTCATCGCAATGTGGCGGTCCGGTACGGGTGGAGCGCATGGGCCGCTGCATTGAAAAATAGCGCCTGCTCATCATAGAGCGAAGGCGGAATGTCGGCTTCTTTCCAAGTGGACCACTGCACCATCACGAGGTTCTCGCTCGGATTGATGGCAATTGCCTGCCCATAGATCCCTTCCGCCCAAAAGGTGTGCTGTGCGGTCTGCATAGCAGTATCCGTATCGGGCCGCGCGGGATCGACGCCGTTAAACCACCACTGGTAGCCAAACTGGCCATTCGGAGTTGCCGGTGTCACCGAATCCTTGGCGGTGGTCCAAGTCACCGATTGCGCAATCCATTCCTTCGGCAGCAACTCCTGACCGCTTGCGAGCTTGCCGCCGCCGGCGACAAATAACGCAAAACGGCCCCAGTCACGCAGGGTCGCATTGAAGCCATGACCGCCCATATCCGCCTGCCCTTTGACGAGCGCCTCCCAAACCCCGTCGCTTTCCATGGCGAATCGGCTCCACAGACGCGTCTCCAGGTATTCCGCAATCGTCATGCCCGTGGCTCTTTCCAATACCCTACCGACCAGCCACGCACCGCCGGTGTTATAGGACCACACCTCGCCGGGACTGATACCCGGCTGTCGCTTCAAGGTACTAATCAACTGCCAAACACACTGATAGGCTGAGGGACCGGCCTCACAAAGCGTGAGGTGCGCGAATTCCGAGGTCGGATCCGCGTAATTCTCGTTCCAAATCACGCCTGAGGTATGCTGCAGAAGATCGCGCAAGGTCACGTTCTCCCACGCGCTGCCTTTGAGTTCCGGCAAGTAGCGCGTGATCGGATCGCCGACCGCGCCGATTAGCCCCTCCTTAATTGCCATACCGACCAGGATCGACACTACCGATTTGGCCACTGAGCGCGAAGTCCAGAGTGTCTTGTCGGTGTTTCCACGACCGTAGTATTCATAGACCCGCTGACCGTTCTTGAGGATCAGTAGCCCAGTGATACTTTGCCGTTGAAGATAGTCTTTGAGGCGATAAGTGTTGCCGTCCATCCTATACTGCAGGGGCGGCATTGCTTTGTTCGCCTGTGGTAACGGATAGGTGTTACCACTTTGCGTGCGGAATACATCGCCGGGGTACTGACGATAGGTGTTGCGAAAGCCGACCACTCGAGTGTGCTGATCCCAGCTCAGCATGTCAGCCGGAGCCGGTAATACCGCATCGAAGGGCCGCGGACAAGTAGAGAGTCCGAGGGCCCCACACTGAGCCGGCCGACCGGTCGATCCATTGTGGCCCTGGTCGGCGACGGCCGCATGAGAAGCACCAGCGATGAGCAAACTCGACCCGACGAAAACGCGGAAAAACCCGCTCGGCCAATAGTGCGGCAGCATTCCACCATGATGCCAGAACCCATGCTCGCCATGTGGGCTCCTGGCCTTGGGCGCGTGGTACCCTCAATGTCCCGATTGGGGTCGTAGTGAAACGCTCAAGGAGCGGCCGCTTCCCGAAACATCGACGGTGCCGATTCCCTGGCGCGCTGCTTCATGAATCTGAAACGCGCGAAGATCAAAATGCCGGAGTGGCTCGAGTGGAGTTTAGCCCACCAAGTGAGAAATCCGTGAATGACCAAGAAAGCCAAGGCGAAGTACAAAGACCTCATTGAAAGCGGGGGGCCGCCGCGCAACAGCCCTAATAGGCTCGACGCGATCCTCCGTCCCAGCAAGAAAAGGCATGGTACGTATCCAAACGTAGGTGCGCATCCCGCTCGTCCCCGGGGGCAATCCCCTGCCCTCGAGATTGCGCGGGAGCCGAAATCGAAAAGATAAGCAAGGACGCCTCATTCCTCCAAATTCCCGCACCGAAGGTTCGCCCAATCTAGACGTCGGGTGGCCAACATTAGCGCAGCAAGAATGGCGAACAACAGCAGAGAGCCGAGGAGGAGTGCGTAATCTTGCGTGGCGAATTTTGGCGCAGCAAGCGCCCCATGGACCGCCTTGCTCGCCCTTCTACCCCAGTTCCGGCCTGGCATCCCGCAGAAACACCGGAAGATCCGTGGTCGGCGGGCGCGCCGGGATCTGGTAGAAACAAGTGGTGACATTGCCTCGGTGGTACGTCGTGTGATTGACGACGTGCAAAATCATTTCACCCCGAGTCATCGCGCCATCGCCACCACCGACGAAACTGAAGCGAATGGTTTCCCCCAGTTCGCTCTCACCAACTGCATCACTATAGGATATATACCAATCGTCAATGACCCGCTGAGCCCTCCAAAGGTCAGCGAGAGCAGGCGCCTCAGGTGTGTTGCGCGCGACGAAGCCGTGAGGCCTACCCTCCAGATGCGCTTGAAAGATCTGATCGATGACGTAGTTGTGATTCAACGTGTAAGCGATGTTCCGAAAGGCGCCCGCGCGAGGTCGGGTCACTTCATCCGGGGGAAGTTCGCTGACAGCCTCAAACACGAGTTGGTTGGCCCAGGCGCTATAACGCGTCATGATTCGCAAGGTATGCTGGAGGCTCATAGGAATATCAGCTACGGTGTTCTCAGTCGGATAACGACACCACCAAGGATGCCATAAATCAATGCCCAGGCACACCGCGCACTATCAACGCATTCGCAGCGCTTTACTCCCGCCCCCCGAACCGTTTCTCAACCTTCGTGAGCTGGCTCGTGAACCCCAACGTCGACATCCTCGTGGTTTCTTCGTCATGCATCGGCTGCAGCGTGACCACCATGCGCACATTCTCGCCAGTTGGGAAGAGCTCGACCACCATGGTGCTCTCGTAGGGCTTTACCGCTCCTTGGTAGTCCACAGCTTCCATAACTCCTCGGCCTGGACCCGGTAGGTACGTTCGAAAACCACCTTCGACCCGCGCGCCCCGGATGACGCGGACCTGTTTGTGTCGCTCATATTTCGCCGTTTCCTTTGTGTGGCACCGTCCTGGCGTTGCTTCTCGAGCGCGGCCCCGAAACGATCGAGGCGCGATTCCACAAGCGGCGGTACCGGAGTTACCGGGCTATGTATTGCCCGCGGGACTTCCCTCGTGCTTGATCCGCTCGAAAACCTCTTCCCGATGGACCGCGACATCCTTCGGCGCATTTACTCCGAGACGAACTTGAGATCCATTTACGCCAAGAACGGTCACGACGATGTCAGGACCGATCCTGATGATCTCTCCAACCCGCCGCGTAAGTATTAACATGTCAGCCTCCGTGCGCTATTCAGATCATCAGTATAGCGTGCTATTTTCCGATGGGTCGGGCTACAAAGGAATCACGTAGGTGACATTGCAGTGCAACGCACGGGAAGTCCACCTTCGCCTGTCTTCGCGGCGTACGCCACAGGAGTGGGCGCGCCGAGGTGCCTACTGCTTGGCCGCGGAGAGGTCCGCCTTGGCCCTGGCCTTAACTAAGTCGTAATCGGCATCGGCCTTATCCTTGCAGTCCTTCTGCGCGGCTCCCGACAGTGCATTGCATTGTTCCAAGGCCACATTGTGATCGCCTTCCGCAGCCGTCACTGCGACGTCATAAACCCCCTTGGCGTCCTTGTCGTTCAGGTTCTTCAGCTTGTCATCGACCTTTGCATCGGCTTTTTGCTCGGTCTTGGCCACGTCGTTGGCGATCGCGTCCGGCGATTTGGCGTTGTTACAGCCGCAAAGCGCTATTGCGATGGCACCCGCAAACGGAATCAGTAAACGTTGCATAGTCTCACCTGGTTGGTACATGAAATGGAGGGATGACGGCTCAGATCCGGCTCCGCCCGTTCATCAAGAACGTGACGATCGCACCGATCAAGAAAACCACAAATAGGATTTTCGCGATGCCGGCGGCACCCGCGGCGATTCCGCCGAAGCCAAAAACCGCGGCAATCAATGCAATGACCAGAAACACGGCTGCATAGTGGAGCATTTTATTTATCCTTTCTGTTTATCGCGGGTTCGCGCCCTAAAAATACTAGCGATGCGCGGAGACGTTGGCCATGCTGTGGAACCACCGATGGGTGTGGGAGGCCACCTACATCCAGCCTTTGACTCGCTCGCCCTGGCGCGTTAGTGCCGGAAGGACGCGACGGCATTCATGACGATCGCCGGCGCCTCTTCACCACCCCGCGCCGGGCCGCACTCAGCAGTATCCGCGAATACAGTACGTGAAACCCCATAAGCCATCGGAACCAACGGCCCATCGAGAGAGTCCCCGTGTCGCGATTCCGACTCGATGACACCGCGGATCCGAATCGAAGCTCTGTAGCATCGCCGCCCTCCATCGGCACCACCTGAAACCACGAACGGGTCTTTTCATAGCGGTCGCACATCAACAATTGCGTCGCCGTGCGTTCGCCCACGCGCCAAATGGCAAATGAGGTGCCCGATCCAGCCGCGACAGATTGAACGTCAGAATCTGTCGATGGAGCGCCCGCCAGAATCCGCAAAATGAGCCGCTCCAGCCGAAACACCGGAGATGTATAAAATGCGACGACGAAGTCGTTCAACGTGACCGGCGCATCGATCACAACGGCGAAGCAGTCCCCTTGAAGACCCCAGTGTTCGGGTCGCGCGCCTCCTCGGTAGGTCTTCAGCAGTGAATCACTTGGTACCTCTTGTTGCTCGATGGGCATCCCACTCCGGGACAGAGGGCGTTTGCTATAATGCAAGCTCGCGAACCCGACTCGCCTTCCGGGTCGAGTTGTTCAGGCCTCTCGAGAGGCGCTTTCTGCGTTACGCTGCTGTAAGTACTTGTCCAGTGTGTGAGAGAGCGACACAAAATCCGATGGAATCATCAGCACCGTCGTACTGTTGTTCTCTGCTCCGACTTCCGAAATCATTTGCATCCGCCTCAATTCCAAGGCGGCCGGATTTGCCATCATCTGCGCGGCCGCGGCCGACAGCTTCACAGACGCCTCTAACTCGGCCTCGGCTTTGATTATTCGCGCCCGTTTTTCGCGAATGGCCTCAGCTTGCATCGCCATCACCTGTTGCATGGCTGCAGGCAACTCCACATCCTTCATTTCAAACCGCTGGACTTCCAATCCCCACGCCATCGTCGAGTTCACAATACTCTCGCGTAGAAGACTATTGATCTTATTGCGCTCTTGGAGGACCTCGTCAAGGTCGTGCTGTCCGATGATGTTACGTAGGCCGGTCAACGCCAACTGGTAGACGGCTGAAGGGGCATCCGTTACTTCAATGACGGATTTCGCGGCATCGACTATCCGATACCACAGCACGGCGTTGACCTTGATCGTTACACTATCACGTGTAATCGTCTCCTGTTGCTCAGCCGAGACAGTGCGCGTACGAATGTCAATGGTAACCGCGCGCTCGATATTGAGCGGAATGATCCAATACAATCCCGGTCCGCGTAGACCGACATAGCGACCCAGTCGAAAAATGACACCGCGCTGGTACTCCTGAGCAACTCGGAGCCCGGATAGCCCGAGAAATATCACGATTGCAACCGCTATGAGCATGAATTCACTCCATGAACGAGTTGATCACTCTCCAAAGTCTACCTTGTTTCCGTAAATTGTCAGCGAATCTATGCGGCTTAGCCCTCGGAGCATTCCCATGGCGCTTCCGGCATCTCGGTCGCACGCGCCCTTACCCCCGTTGCCCCGGGGCCAATGAGGCAACCGCTCCAGCGTACTCGACTGCGAATCGTCTTTATTTCCCCAACGCCGAATACCCTCGCGGCTTTGTCGGCGGAAAGGCTCTCAAACTGCACTTCTTCTTCCCACACTTCGAACACCGCATCCGCTTCTCTACATCGACGAGGCGCGCATCCCAGCCACACAACCGGGCTAGCGTATGTGGTTCGGCGGTACGTTCATGGCTGCATGCAGAGCATGTCAAGACCAAAGTGTACTGACCGAACTCGTCACTGAGCTTGTCGATTCGCAATTCGCGTGCCATAGGCGCGGATTGTTACGAGCCAAAATAGCAGCGTCCACCCAGTACTCGAGCAACGAAAGTACTGTATAGAGAACTGTGAAGGGCGAACTGATCGATTCCAGTCATATAGTAGTCGTGACATCCCGACACTGTATGGAATCAATCCTCACTGAACAGCACCAGCGCCGCGTGGGCGACGCCCCCTACCCCACCTCAGGGTGACCCGAAACGAGGTCCGCATCGGGGCGCGAGCGGCGCTCGAAGCGCATCGAGGCGCACGTCGTCAGGCGTTAATCTCGCCGGGCCGATCAATTATTGGAAAGCAACCTCGGTGAAGCTTCGCAGCTTGCGAGAATGCAATCGCTCTCGTGCTTGGGATTTCAGCTCCTCGAGCGCGCGTAGACCGATTTCGAGGTGTTGGCCGACCCGCTGCCGATAAAACTCACCGGCCATGCCGGCCAGCTTGATCTCTCCATGCAGCGGCTTATCTGACACACACAACAGCGTGCCGTAAGGTACCCGAAAACGGAAGCCGTTGGCGGCGATGGCGGCCGACTCCATATCGAGCGCGACGGCGCGCGATTGCGACAGACGCCGGACGATAGCTCGACCGGCAAGTTCCCAGTTGCGATTGTCGACACTGGCGACCGTTCCGGTCCGCATGACCCGCTTCAGCTCGAACCCGGACAGCCCTGTCACTTCGCCGACGGCCTTCTCGAGCGCTACCTGCACCTCGGCGAGCGCCGGGATGGGTATCGAGACTGGCAGCTCTTCATCGAGCACGTGGTCCTCGCGCACATAAGCATGCGCCAACACATAGTCCCCGAGCTTTTGCGTGTTTCGCAAGCCGGCGCAATGACCCAGCATCAACCAGGCGTGGGGCCGCAGGACGGCGACATGATCCGTGATGTTACGAGCGTTCGATGGGCCGGTCCCGATGTTGATCATGGTGATGCCGCTGTGACCCGGCGCGACCAGGTGAAAAGCAGGCATTTGCGGCGTGCGTTCCAACGGCGGCCGAATCGGATCTTCTGCCCCGAGTCGCGCATTGCGTGTGATGACGTTCTCCGGCCCGACAAAAGCATCGTAGCCGGGATGTCCTTCGATCATGTGTTCGCGGCCAATGCGCGCGAAGGCGTCCACGTAGAACTGATAGTTCGTGAAAATCACAAAATTCTGAAAGTGTTCCGGATCGGTGCCGGTGTAATGATGCAGTCGGTGTAGTGAATAGTCGACGCGGGCGGCCCGGAACATGGCAAGCGGGGCAGGTGCGCCTGGGGAAAGATTCAGCGTACCGTTCACGATCGCATCGTCCATCGTTGTAAGGTCGGGAGTATCAAAAAGGTCCCGCAATGGCCGGTCCGTAGCGACCCGGTCGCGAAGAGCGGCGGTAGCTTCAATGTTGATGTCGCGCCGATAAGCAAAGTGTAATGGAATCGGTTCGTCCGACTCGCCGATCTCGACCGGGACCCCGTGATTCTGCATGAGCAATCCGATCTGCTCGGTGTAATAGTCGCGAAACAGCGCCGGGCGCGTCACCGTTGTTTGGTGGACGCCTGGGCGGGAGACGAAGCCGTAAGAAAGTCGCGAGTCGAGGCGAGCATAAGTGTCTGTGGTAATTCGGACGAACGGATAGGTGGAACGTACCCGCGGCGAGGGTCGCTCACCTTTCGCAAAAGCCTCGAAGTGTTCCCGCAAGAACGCCGCGTTGCGCTCGTAGATTTCGTCGAGCCGGGCGACGGCCGCGGCGGCATTGGCAAAGGCCTCGGTCTCGATCGGGGTGGGGGTGACCATCTTTGGAGAGGTTTCCATGGCGTTGGTAGTGTGGCGATGTCAAAGAATACAGGGCAGATTGTCATACAGGAAGAGTTCAGCTTGGGGGCGGGCGGGCGGGCCCTATATCCGGTCCGCCTCATTCCCGCCTCGCTTCCTCCTGCCAGCACGACATTAGGCAGTGGCTGACGACATAAATGCGGGCACCGGTCGCCCGGCGAGCTTGAGCCAAACCGCCATTGCGCTAACAACTGGGCGCACGGCCGGTCGCCGCGTCATGCGATCTCGCCACTCCAGTAGCTTGGGGGTGTTCAATGTGACGGACACACCGTGACGCTCGCCGAAAAGCGCCGCCATGTAGAAGGCAATGTCAGCGAATGAATAGGCACCCGCAAGCCACGTTCCGGCAGTCAGCAGTTTTTCCATTTCAACGTAATAGGCGGTTGCTGCCGCGATGCTGGTCACCGCGACGGCATCGGCCAAGTTCTTCTGCAGACTCATGAGGCGAATAATGTGGGGGAAATACACCTCGTCAGACTGGTGCTCCAGCCGACGCGCACGCGCTCGCTCCCGGATGTCGCTCGGCCACAGCGCCGGCGTAGGTTTCAAGTCTTCCAAATACTCAAAGATCTGTGTTGAATCGATGATTTCGAGATCGCCGTGCACCAACACGGGTACTTGCCCTTTGGGGTTAATACGCAATACCTCAGGGTGCTTGGGGCTATACCCCAACTGCGAGTCGTATGACACCATCACCAAGTCAAAGTCCAATCCCTTCTCGAGAGCGGCGATTTGGACCTTGGCACCGAACATGCTCAAGGGGCCGGAGTAGAGCGTAAATCGTGTGGGCGGCGCAGGCATTCAATCTCCAAGGGCCGGCGAGCGTGGTCTCGAGTCAAAAAATTCCGACCCAGACATCTCGTGAGCGGATGCTTGCAATCATGTCATGTCTTCGTGGCCGTGCACCAGACTTCGCGATCGGATCGTTCTAACCATCCCTGCTATCTACCGGCCCTGCCCGCTGCTTTCCGACAGCTTGGGTGCCGCCGGCGGAACTGGGGGTGCAGGGGGGCACCGACCCCGGGGGTGGGTTTGACTGTGACACCCGTCGCGGACGGCGCCGAATCAGGTACCCCCTGAATCTTGCGCGCCAGGGGCTGGTTATGTGCGGTAGCGCCCGATTATCTCCGGCAAGCGCGCCGACAATGCTGCCATGGGCTTTCGCTTCAGACGTTCCGTCAAACTGTTCCCCGGCCTACGTTTGAACTTCGGCAAGCGCGGCATTAGCGCGAGCATCGGCGTTCGGGGTGCCCATGTCACCTATGGACCCACCGGAACGCGGACGACCGTTGGCCTACCAGGCAGCGGCCTCAGCTACACCCACTTGGAGAAGCCACATCGTGAGGCTCCCATTCTCACAGCTGGGGAGCCTTCATCCGAGCCCGGCGCACCGCCGGGATCCACCCAACGCGGCGTATTGTGGATGGGACTCATCGTGATCGCCGTTGTTGTTGCCGTCGGTCGCATGACATCTCCCGCGCCCGCGCAAGTGTCAACGCCACCGCAAACGGTCGTCCAGACCGCAGCGCGAGCCGCCCACGCGGCCGAGGATGAGAAATTGGCAGAAACCAAAAGAGCCGCACTCGGCGTGACCCAGATCCGCCACGCCATCGCCAACTCAAATACCCTGAGACTTTCACGGGTCACTGTAATGCCGACGAATACGATCTGCTATCGACTCCAGCTGCGAAATAGCCGCGGCGTCGCGTACATCCGGACTGCGGTAATGGACGGTGAGATGTTGACGTTCTCGGGGGCCGATGGTTTTGCCACCCTCTGGAACAGCCGCTGCACTCACCAGAGCGGCGATCGCGACATCACTTCAGAGCTAGAAAACGTGATTCATCTGCCGACAGAATAGAGATTGTCGGACGACCGTGGGATCGGCATCGGGCCTCGGCCAACATTGACTGCCGAGCCGAAATCCTGTTCACGAGTTTCAGTATTTGGTGTACGGCCCGGCGCTTGATAGCATCATAGAACTTGAAGCTTCGTCGTCCGCGAGCAAATAGTCGGTCAGCAACAGGGGTGTGTTTGAACGATCATTCAGCCAACGAAGGAGATCCTCGGCGCCGGCGGTCAGTCCACGAGCGAATTCGGCGTTGCGTTGGTCACGAAGAGCATCTCCGGCGAGCAACGAGCCGATTTTATCGCCAAACAGCTTGGCATGAACCGATGTGATGAGCGCCAGGGATTCCAGTTCGTCAATCACGCCTTGCCGCTCAACACAAGCGGCGGAGAACCCAAACAGATAGCCGCGTGCAAAGGGCGTGGTCAAACGCGCCCGGTTTGGTCCATTGGGCCCCGCGGAGCCGAGATCGATGCATTCGCGGAGAATGGTTGCCGATATGTGCACCGCTTTGTGCCCCGGGTCGAAATACGGAAGCGCAATTGCATCGCGAGTCGCACCAAACAGGCGTTGAAACAGCCCCATGGATAAAAACCCTTTCACTCCGACTGTTTTGATCGGTTCGCATCAGGGTATCGCTTGCGCGGGACTCAAGCGCTGCAACGGTAATCAATCCAAAAAGAAATATGGTAAGTGCGCGGCGATATGTGACTCGCCGCCCTCCTCGCACCCTTTCACTGCGGCTCCCCGGCCGGACACGACTTCACTAATACGGCCGGCAGCAACCGCTCGGCGAGCACCGCATCGAATTGAGGGTCTTTGAGGATGTCCCAGGCGGTGAACACCGCGATCAGTCGCTCCTCCGGGAATACCATCAGTCGCTGCCCCCCGAATCCGAGACCCATCCAAACGAAGTGCACCCCGTCCTTGCGTGGATAGAGCCACCACTTAAAGCCGTATTTCAGTCCTTGCCAGTCCGTGTCGATGAAGGGGGTCGTCGCCTGCTTGATCCACTCGGAGGTGAGAAGGCGCTGCCCGCCCCACACTCCATCGTGAACATACAGATAACCCACCTTTGCGAGATCGGCGCCGTTGAGGTAGATGCCGCCTTCTGTGTCGATGAGCCCCAAGGGCGATCGCTTCCAGTGGTGCCTCATCCCCAGCGGCTGAAACAGATGCTGCTCGGCGTATGCCTCGATGTCCTGGCCCGTCTCCTTCTGGAAAATGAATGCCAGCAATTCCGTAGCGCCGCTGCTGTACGCGAAATGCGTGCCAGGTTCCTGCGCCATCGGCTTGTCGATGGTGTACTTGACCCAATCCTCCGTGGCTTCCATTGCACTCGCATCGTTTTGCCAATCGTCGTAAGCCGTGTTCTCATTCCAATCGAGGCCGGTCGTCATGGTAAGCACATGCTTGAGCGTCATGCGACGCTTGCGCTCGTCCACATTCTTGACGCTGGCCGCATCGAACCACGTTAGGACCGGCGTGTCGAGGCCGGACTTGAAATCACCGCGCGCCAGTGCGATTCCAATGACAGTTGCAGTCACCGTCTTACTAATCGACTGCATCGTGTGCAGGTCCGTGCTCTGATAGTACGGATGGAACGCCGGATCGAAATAATTGTACGGTCCTGTGAGATGCGCGTTCAGAGGACCGCGAACCCCGACCTGCTTTTGATAGATCTTCGAATAATCATGCGAGTATTGGCGTTCGTACACTACCTTGCCGCAGCGAAATACCTGAAAGCTGTCGACCAGACTGTACTTACCCCGGGCAAGAGCAGCACCGAGCGCCGCAAGTCGCTTTTGGTCAAGTCCCACGCTCGCCGGCGTCGCGGTCGGCCATCTGCCCGTCGGCGTGCCGTCTACTACGCTCGAGTTGGCCTGGTGCACGGCCGACATCAGAAGCACCATAACGACGGCTGTGCAAAGTCCGCCATCTCGGATCTTGGAAATATTCATGCGCTCGATTCCAGCATACGATACTACCTCATCGCGCAGCCGCAGTCCCCGCGGCGTTCGACAGGGTCATGAAACCTTCGGCGGCCTACTTTTTCAGAGCAATCCAAAGCACGTCGCTCGGCGTTGTCCCGATGTTTCCCGATTGATGCCCCGCGCTGATGTCGGTCGCGGGCATCCACGCGACGTCACCATCCGGCGAGTTCCCCACGATCTCGGACGGCGGATTGGTCGTTTTACTCATCCACTTTCCGCCTTTGATGAAGATGTAAAGCGTATTCGGATGATGAGCATGCACGCCCTCCCATTCCCCAGGGTTCATGGCGAAACGTTGAACGATGACGCGATCATTCTCGAAAACATCCTCGCCCGGAATGTTCGGATAAGCCAAATGTCCGTAGTCCACCGTCTTGGAAGCCGTACCCGCTGATGGCGACCGGGGTTTCAGGATGACTTCCATCAGCTCGATGGGCGCGGGACCGGCATTGCGGCTCCCCTGATCCTCGCTCGTCGAGGGATCGAGCCAGACGACACGGCCATCTCTCCAAAGCGTCCCCCGCCCATCCGCTTGAGACTTCAATACTCCGCCTTTGACGAATACCAGCAGCTCGGCGTCATGATGCGTATGACGGCCCGTCGATTGGCCCGGCTGGATGCTGAACGCCTGCACTAACACCCGCTCGTCGTCCAGGACCACGCGGCCGGTCAGATTCGAATAACTCGGAGTGCCCGCGATGCTTGGCACAGCGGCTGCAACGGGACGAGTAACGGCTCCAATCAGCAAGTAGGCCACAATGGTGGTAATCACTGCGTAGACTGTCATAGAAGAGGCCCTTATCTTTCATTCGAATAATACAAGATTTCCGCCTATCCGCTCCGTCCCGGTCGCCTTGGCCACGAACCTCGCCGGCCATTTGGCCAGGCGGCAAACTTACGGAGGCGAGCCACCCGATGGGCACCGCCCCGATACAGGAAGATATTCAGGGATTTGACTCGCCGCGCTCTTCTCTTTCCGACTCCGCGTCATGATCATGACGCCTTGGGTGGTCATCGCTTACCGTGACGATTGTGTGCCCGCGAACCACGTTGCTTCGTCCATCCGTGCAAGAGACCTCAATCTTGTACACACGTTGATGAGATCGTTCCCGCTCTCCGCGATCGGATTCGCTCGCCCGCAGTTTGACATGATGCGCGTCGATGATCCGATAGTCCCGGGCGGTCAAAGGCTCATTGCTACTTACCGCAAGACTGCACGCTGGCTGGCCGCCGCAATCCGAGGTTGCGTGATAGCCGATAAACACTTCGACAAGCTGCCGCCCGCTGGGCCACAATGTATCCGGTCGAGCTCGAATATGGTCGAGGTCGGGCGCGGCCCTACATGACTGGCCTGCATTTAATAGTACGCTGACGTCGTTACTGCCGATGTTCGCGACGGCTACATCGAGCAAGCCGTCGGAGTTGAGATCCGCCACGGCTACTGACGACGCACCGGTGCCGACGGTGTACGGCGCAGCCGCCTGAAAAGTTCCGTCGCCATTGCCGAGCAATAAGTTCACGGTGTTACCCGATGAGGCGCCGACGTCAGCCACGATCAAATCCAGTTTGCCGTCCAAGTTAAAATCGCCGACGGCGACGGCGAAGGGCTCGTCTCCCGCAGGATAGCTCACTGGCGCTCGAAACGTGCCGTCGCCGTTTCCTATCAGCACACTAACGGTGGTGCCAGAGGCACTTCCCGCGTTCGCGACCACTAAGTCCAATTTGCCATCTCCAGTGAAATCGCCGCTTGTAATACTCGCCGGTCCGGGCCCCGCAGGATAGTTGACCGCTGTCTGGAATGTGCCATCGCCTCTACCCAACAACACGCTGACGTCGTCAGAGTTTTCATTGGCCACGGCAAGGTCGAGTCGCCCATCGCCATTCAAATCGGCGACGGCGATCGAGGCTGCGGCAAACCCAGTTTGATAGCTGCCCGCGGGAGCAAACGTTCCGTCGCCCCTTCCCAAAAAGATGCTCACGGTACCGGGACTACCGGGCGGCGAAAAGGCGCTTGCCGCAGCGAAGTCCAGGTTGCCGTCGCCGTTGAAATCTCCCACGGCCACGAAATCGGGCTCCGTGCCTGCGGCGTATACCACGGCCGGCATGAAGGTTCCGTCACCGTTACCCAACATGACGCCTACATTGCCGGGTCCCCCTCCGACGGCATAATTGGCAACCACCAGGTCTGGCTTCCCGTCACCGTTGAAGTCACCCACTGCAACCGCTGTCGTTTCGTTTCCTCCGGCATTGAATTCTCTACTGGCGCGAAACGTTCCGTCGCCGTTACCGAGCAAAATACTGACCGTACCTGGCCCACCGACCTGATAGGCGTTGGCGACAACAAGATCCGGTATTCCGTCGCGATTGAAGTCGCCAACAGCGACGCCAAAAGGTTGTTTTCCGATCGGATAGTCGACGGCGGGAGCAAATTGGCCCGCGAGAGCTGCTTGCTGTAGCCCGACGCAACAGAGGATGGCAGATAGTACGCGCGATGCCGCGTTTGAACCCAACGTTTTCATGCGCCAACTCCCTGTGACTACAAGTGTTGTTGTTCTGAGAAGTATCACGAAGAATAGCACTCGACAATCCGGTACCACCTGCACCAGCGCCTGACAGAGAAGCACTTGCGGCGCTGCGGCAAGAAATTCTTCCCCCACCTACGCAACACCCGGGTCTGGATACGTGCTCATGAAAGTGGGATGCGCCGCACGGCTTTCCCACCCCAGGCCTGCTCCACAGCCGTTCAAGTGGGATCTCCATCACAACCGCCGCCAATGACTCGAATCTCCAGAATCCAACTACCGGGGGGATGATGTCCATCACGACATCGCTTGGGCAAACACGACAAGAATGCACGATTCGCTCGCTGGACCGGGTCGCACAATCATTCGTAAATATGCACTTATCTCGGTCATCGGATTGTTGACGATCGGCCCCGCTCTGGCAGCGAGTTCCTCCCCGTCCGTCGCAGACCGCCTCGAAACCCTTGATTGGTCAGACCCTGAACGGGCGCTTCGCGTTATTGAGACCCTAGGTCCATCTGATGAGGGTTCCAACCCCGATATTCCGATGCTTGAGATTCAAGGCGTGGTGTACGCCGACATGCATCGGCAATCCAAGGTGGATGAAACCATCGCGATATTGCATAAATTCGGCGCCGGAGGCAATAAGGCCGCCTTCGTTGCCGAGCATTTCGTCCGCGCATACTCCCTATTTGAGCAAGGGCAATATACAGCGGCCAGTGCCGAACTGAGTACATCCGATGTTGAAGAGATCAAGATTCCCACGGAGAGATATCGATTCTTGATCCTCCAGGGCAATAGCCTGCGTCAGCAGCAGCAGTCGGAAGCGGCACTACCGATCCTTGAGAAAACATACGCGCTTGCGCAGCAACTTGGCGACGACGTGCGGGCTCTGCATGCGCTGTTGCAGTTGGTTCGACTGAACTCTAGAAGCGGTAAGCTTGGTCTAGCGTCGACGCAACTTGAGGCAGCGAGAAACCTGGCGACTTCCTTACGCGACGAAAGTGCCCTGGCAGATGTCGATGATTGTGCTTCTCTGATTGCCGATCTTAAGGGAGACCGCGCAAGTGAGCGCCGAGCGAGCCTCTCTTCGCTCGAGCATGCTAACCGCTCCGGGAGCAACAAATGGATAACCCTGGCACTCGTCGATTTGGGTGATTCGTTCCTCAAGACAACCAATTTCCTCGAATCCTTGAAATATTCCGAGCAGGCGCTGACCGTTGCATCGACAGGGCCGCACACGGAAGCTCATGACGTGGCGTTATTCAATGCCGGCCTAGCGTACATCGGCCTTGGGCGACTCCAGGCCGGCCGCGAGCGCGTGGAGCGTGCAATTGCAAATGCCTTGGCGAGCGATAATCTAGCCCTTGCAGAAAGCTTGCTTCGCGAATACGCGGACGCGCTGGAGCAAGCGGGTTACTTGGTGATGGCCATAGATGCGTACCGCCGTCACGATGAACTGAGTGAAAAGGTAATCTCGAGAACCCGCCGGCTTGCGTTCGAATTGTCCGCCAGAGCAGATGATGAGCACCGTACTCGCGATTTCGAACTCCTGCACCGCGACGTTGCCCTCAAGGCGGCCCAAATGCAAGAACAACGGCTGCGACAACAACTTGCACTGGCCGCCGCATTGTTCACTGCGTGCATCTGTGCCGCTCTAATATGGGCATTTGTTCGCGTGCGAAAAGCCAACGAACGGCTGCGGGTCCACAGTGAACGCGACGCGCTCACGGGTTTGCGTAACCGGCGCTTCTTCAACGAGCACATATTACCCGACGAGGGGCAGCGGAATGTCGTCGGCTGCGTGGTGCTCGTCGACATAGATCATTTCAAGCGCGTCAATGACACTTTCGGGCATCCAGCTGGCGATGCGGTATTGACAACCATGAGTCAACGACTCGCTGCGACTCTAAGGGCCGACGATAATCTCGTCCGCTGGGGCGGCGAGGAGTTCCTCGCCGTTCTTGACTCGATAACACCGGAACAGGCGGATCTGACCATAGCGAGGCTGCTTGGAGTCGTGCGTGACGACCCCATCGTGTGGGAGGGACAGTCCATCCACTGCACAATTTCGATTGGGTACGCGTGCTTCCCAATGACTGGATTAATCACCAAGGTGCCTTTGGAAACCGCTATTCGCCTCGTTGATAAGGCTCTCTACGAGGCAAAACGCCGCGGCCGCGATCGCGCCTGTCGGATCGGTGCGATTGGTGGCGTTGACTTGGCCGATTTGGCCGCCGGTGGTCACGACCAAGACGCCGTCGATACCGATTTTCCCATCCACGTCGTTGAAATGGGTGTCGCCGCGTAGCGCGGCCCGTCGCTACTCCGCTATCTCATCGTATCCCGCCCCAAGGAATTGCACGAAGCAGAAGCCGTGACCGAACGGGTCGGCCATGGGCGCGAGGCGACCCCATTGGTGCATGGTGATCGCCCCTTCGAGGAGCGCCCCACCCGTGATCGCCTTCCGAACCGCCGATTCGATGTCGTCAACGACGAAGTCCAGATGAATCGGTGTCCAGTGGCGCCCGTAGAATCTGCGTTCCGTCGTTGCGCTCGACACCGGCGTACCCGTCGCCTTCGCCAGCAAGTATATCGGCGCGGAACTCCCGAGCATTTCAACGGCGCCGGCACCGAAGCGCCGCCCAACCCTCAGTTCAAACACGGTGCTGTAGAAGGTTATGGCAGTGTCAAGATTGTCAACGTCGAGATTGACTAACAGATCCATTACGGTCTCCATGTGACCTTCGCAACGCTACGAGCGGCATCACTGTAGCCCTACCTGCACAGTAACGGATATTTCCTGGAGTTCAGGCCGTCGGTGCGAGGAATGGTCGCCTCAAACATCCGCGTTTGCTTGGCCGAATCGCCTTGAGGCGATTGGATCGCGCCTTACGCATTCTTGTGTAAGGGCAGGAAACTCGGTTCAGGAATTCCGAATTCTGTGCGCTTGGGCCACGAGGCTCTTAAGGGCTCGGGTGGCCGCAACCAGCGGCTCCCGAATCAACAAAGCAATTTCGCAAATTATTGAGGAAATCATCATGGATAACTTGAACATGCAGGCATTCTCTCGCTCGACCGGCGTGCGGCTGCGGATGCCCGGACGGTTGCGCACGACGTTGGGGCGCAATCGAACTCATCGTCTTCTGGCAACCGCGATTCTGTTGTTCGTCGCAGGCGCAGGCCTGTGCGAAGCGGCGACCAATTATGTGATGGCAAATGCCGTGTCTTTTCCCACCGGCGCCGTGTTAGAGAACATTGCCAAGTTTCCCGCCGGACCTTCCGAGTGCGGCGCGGTCACCCTGACGGCGAGCCCGGAGATCACGCTGGGCACGGTCACCTACGAGTTCCTGTTCTGGAACATCGACGCGACCGCGTACACCGCGCAGACCGTAAAATTCAATCCGCTCTGCGACTCCGCTTCGAGTGCCACGGCCTGGTACTTGCCCTTGTCGGGGGGGCCGTGTCCTGCGGGGGAGATATGCGACGGTGTTGCGACCTGGGCATTTTCACTCAACAAGAACGAGGTCATCCCGGGTGCAACCCCCATCGCCACCGTGACGCCCACTGTGGATTGGGCGGGGCCGCCCGCCACCTCTGTGTCCACCACCGGCTCAAGTCCGGTGACTATCACGGCCGTGGCCGAGATCGGCGGGTTCGGCCTCTTCAAGCGCTGGCAGGAGTTACCCGGCAGTAAGGTCAGTGGCAACGCGTTTACGGTCGGAGCAAATAGCTTCGTCGAGGCGGTCGCTTTCTTCGGATTTCCCGATCCGGATCCCTGTCAGGTCTATCGCAATGAGCTCGCCGGCGGTTGCAGTGATATAGCGCCATCGGCCTGCAGCGCCTTGGTCAAATCTTGGAGCGCGTTGCTCAAGGCCTGCGAGATCGAGTACGGAGAGCTCCCGCCGACTCCCTGACGGGCAGACGTTCTGACGAATCGGGCGACCGGTGCCGGGCCGCCGCTGTCCACGGGCGGCGGCGGCCCGGTCCGCCAGCGGGCGTCAATTAACGGCCTCGGCCCATTTGAAGAAACTCGATCAACAGCCGATTGACCTCCTGCGGCTGCTCCTCCGCCACCGAATGCCCGGCCCCCTTCACCAGGTGCACCCCCAAAAGCTTGGTACACGCCCTTCGCTGCATGGCCTCAAACGCCCCCGGTGTCTGATATACCCCCCATTCGCGCGCGCCGGCGATGTAACACGACGATACATCCAGCGTACGCCCGGCAAAGACATTGAGGTCGCCCGCCACATCAAAGATCCGATAGAGGTTCAATCCCCCTTGGAATCCCGTCCGACCATATTCGGAGGCGTAGATCTGCAAATCCGCCTCCGTCATCCAACGACAAGCAGCAGCGTACTCAGGGCTCGGCATCTGCTCCGCCACCGTCTCTGCAATTCCCTTCTTGAGATCCATAATGTAATAGTGGGACGCCCATGGCTTTCAAACCCCGCCTCGAGCACGTGCATCCGCACGCCGTTGTTATTGTCGACATACCGAGATCGAACACCCCGAGGCAGGGTGTCCTGCCCGTACTCGCCAACCGGATCGGCGCGCCCGTGCGGATTGTCGGAGTCCTGTCCCGATGCCCGTGCCAATTGGGCGAGCAGCAGGCCCGCCCCCTGCAGCAGCCTTCGACGGGTGACCGAATCGCTCACAACTCGCGCTCCATGCGGATCATCAGGCGAGTACCCATAACAATCGGCGGCTCATTGAGAGCCACGAAACCATGTTGCGCATAGAGCCCCTCCAGTGGCGACCGGCACAAGGTGTCGAGGCGGAGCCGTCGGACACCACCGTCCCTGGCACCGTTTACGGCGAACTCGATCAGCCGAGCCAACCAGCCGTGTCCGGCAAATTCGCGCCGTACCGCGATTTTGTGGAGGTAAAGAGCAGTGTGAGGCGCCGCATCCGGCCAGTAAACTGGGTCCGACGACTGAAGAAGCATGGTTGCTGCAGATCGATCGCCGATAAACCCCATGACTAGCTGCCCTAACTCTGCGGCCGCTAGAAAATCCCGTTCACGCAGCTCTGCGTCGGCCCATACGTCG